>Ga0214474_1000052_pt1 | contig 63211 bp, 87 predicted proteins | sample RVTome_2_FD_187335 | JGI IMG/M metagenome (GOLD analysis project Ga0214474, IMG submission 187335) | Soil microbial communities from uranium-contaminated site in the Upper Colorado River Basin, Wyoming, United States - RVT95D214 HiSeq ... | reverse complement strand
TACTGTTATTAATCCTGAACCATTAACTTCAACAATTGAGCAAGGGTCATTTCTTGATGTTTGCGGAACAAACTATTACAAAGCCAAACAGCTTGCAGAAATAAGTAAACTTATTCATTTAGGGTTTATAAAAGACGGTGACACATTTCTGTTTCTTGATCTTTGGTTTCCTGGCATTGAGATGTTGGCTTATATGCGAGATGCTTTAGGAATCAAATTTAAAATAACAGGGTGTTTACATGCAGGAACATGGGATGAACATGATTTTTTAAGTAAAAAAGGCATGCAAATATGGGCATGTCCTATAGAACATGGATGGTTTAAAATTATAGATCAAATATTTGTTGCTACAAATTTTCATAAAAATTTAATTCTTTCTCATAGAGTAGTTAATCCTGATAAAATTAAAGTAACAGGTTTCCCTATTAAACCTATTCTGTTCAAACAACAAGAGAAAGAAAATATTGTAGTGTTTCCACATAGACTTGATTCTGAAAAGAATCCCCACCTATTTGACAAATTAGCTGATGAACTCAAAGACACATTTAAAGATTGGTCGTTCGTTAGAAGCAAGGATGTTTGCTCTAATAAGCAGGAATATTACGAATTATTGAACAGATCAAAGATAGCAGTATCTTTTGCAGATCAAGAAACTTGGGGTATAGCAATGCAAGAAGCAGTCCTTTGTGATTGTATTCCTCTTGTGCCTGATAGATTAAGTTATGTTGAAATGTATCCTAGGGAATTTAGATTTTGTTCTTACGATGATGCTATTAATGCATTAACTATCTATATAAAGTATATCAGTAATTGTGAATGGTATACTGGACCAATTGATTTAAAAGCAAAATTTCTAGCAAACGGTGCAGAAACTATTCCTAATATGATTCGAGAAATAAAGAATGGATAAAATCTTTCTTGATTCAGGGGCTCATAGTCTATATAAACGAGAAGTAATGGGAAAAGTTCCTATAGATTGGTCTTACTATGAATCTGATGAATTTTGGAAATATGTGGATGAATATGCAGATTTTATTAAGAAAAATCAATCCTTAATTACTGTTTATGTAAATGTGGATGTAATACATAATTCTGAATTGACATGGAAAGTGCAAAAATATCTTGAAGATCATCATAAATTAAACCCAATGCCTGTCTTTCATACAGGTGAAGATTTTAAATGGTTCAAAAAATATCTTGATAATTATGATTATATTGGTGTAGGTGGATTAGGTCAAGAACAAGTAAAATCACAATGGATAACTACTATGGGTGATCCTGTATTTTCTCTTGTTTGTAAATCACCTGATTATCTACCTACTCATAAACTTCATGGTTTTGCCATGACTTCCCCTTCACTATTAACTCGATATCCTTGGTATTCAGTTGATAGTACTAGTTGGATACAATTTGGTAAATATGGGGCAGTTGTTATCCCACGAAAGAAAATGAATAAATATATTTACTCTGAATCACCATATATCACATTTGTAACTTCAAGGGAAGTAAAGAAAAGTAGTCAAGGTCATTTCGAGAACTTTGTGGGTATGCACCAAGATTATTTCTATGATTACTTTGAAGAAAAAGGTTTTATTATAGGAAGTTCAGAATTTAAAACAGTACCTGATGATTATAAATTACAAGAAAAAGAACATTGGTGTAATAAAAAAGAAAACCTTGTTGAAGTAATTATTGAAGAAGGATTATCCAATAGTCATGAATTGCGTGATCAATTAAATATTCAATTTTATATGGATTTAGAAGCTTCATTACCGTCTTGGCCTTGGCCTTGGATACGAAAATCAAAAGTAAGAACTTTATTTTAGGAGATAATATGAAACACAGTTATATTTCCGTACAAACACAATTTGTAGGGTTACATAATTGGAGTAAATGTCCAATTGAAGAGGTAAGATTTCTTCAATATCCTCATCGACATATTTTTTATGTGACAGCAACTTTGCCTGTTGCCCATGATGATAGGCAGCTTGAATTTTTCATGGTAAAAGAACAGTTAGATGAAATAATTCATGCTAAATTCTTTATGGGTAATAATGGCATGTATGAATTGGGTAGTAAATCCTGTGAAATGATTGCTGATATAATCGTGGATGAACTTCATAGATTGGATCCTAAACTGTTATGGATTCGTGTTACAGTATCAGAAGATAATGAAAATAATGCAGGTGTTATGTGGGAAAAGGATTCTTGTTTATGATACTGTACTTATCGGGCAATTTCCCACAACTTGTTTCTCCAGGGAAAGAAAAAATATTTAGGGATAATCTTCATGGTAAAAGTAAACCTTATCATCGTTTGGTTACTTTTTATTACATCAAACATTGCCAAACTGTTTTAGATATACTCAAAGAAGAAAAGGAGAATCCATGAAGGTACAAAAATTAAATTTACTTTCTATTTTAACAAAAGTAAGACCTGGTTTAGCAAAAAAAGAAATTGTGGAACAAGCCAGTCATTTTATTTTTACCAAAACAGATATAGCTACATTTAACGATAGAGTATGTATAATTCATCCCTTTGAAAGTGATATTGAATTTTCAGTTAAAGGAGATGATTTTTATAAAATTGTGGATAAGATTTCAGAATCAGAATTTGAAATTACTTTGGAAGATGATAGTATTAAAATTAAATCCAAAAGTACAAAAGCAAAGTTATCAACAATTGTTGGGGAAACTGCAATGATTACCCCCATGATTGAAAATATTAAACAATCAATGATTGGTAAAGGATTTTGGCAAACTTTACCTAGTGATTTTTCAGATGGTTTATATTTATGTGCTTTTTCAGCATCAAAAGACTTATCATCAGGAGTAAAATCTTGTTGTGCTATTAGAAAAGACGGACTTTATACAACTGATAATATTCGTGTAAGTACATATATTATGGAAAAGGAAATGAAAGAACTACTTTTACCAGTAAGAGATGTAATAAGTCTGATTAACTATCAACCTATTGAATATGGGATTTCTGAAAATTGGGCTCATTTTCGTTCCAAAGAAGGTGTAATTTTCAATTGTAAAATAATGAAAGGGGAATACCCTTTTGATTTGCTTAATGGTTTATTTGAAGATGCCCCTGTAACATTAGAATTTCCGACAAATCTCAGAGAGAATGTGGAAGCAATAATTTCATTTGCAGAAGGTGAAGAAGAAGTCAATAAATGCATTTCTGTTACTGTTGAAAAAGGGAAAATAGTTTGTAAAGCTGAAAAAGAACGTGGGGAAATAATCAAAACTGTTGAATCTGATTATGAAGGAGAAGCATTTACATTTTTGATTAACCCAATATTTTTAAGTCAGGTGCTTAAAAAAGCAACCCAATTTGTTTTACTTGACGGAAAAGGAATGTTTGTTAGCTCCAATTTCTATCATTTACTTGTTTTGCCAGAAGTTTAATATTACTTAGTGTCGGTAGAAGTCCGACAAGAGAAGTGCCAACTTTTCTATAAAGACTTGGGGCTAGTTACTCTAATGAAAGATTGATGCTCTGCTAAGTAATTCGATTGGTAGCAAAGGAAGGAAAAATATTTATCAGAATAAGGCAGGATAACCTCTCGTTTAGTTTGCTGATAAATTAGCTTGTTGGGAAGGTCCCGACTCGCAACTTCCTTTGCTACTCAAGTAATTTATGAAAGGATGATAAATGATTTTAAAATATGTAATGTTTAAAAAAGGTATGTACTATCGTCCTATTTTATTTTTTGAACCTATTACTCATGTAGGAATAGCAGAAATGTTTACTTCTCATGAAGAAGGCAAAGGATATAAACCAGTAAGTGCAGGTGAATATGACACTAACACAGTAAAAGTATTTGGTAATTCTATTTCTTTAAATTTAAAAAGTAGTAAAAAAGATGCCAGCATAATTTATTTATATGATATTCATCATGGAATAATATAAATGACAATCATAAAGGGTTTCTTTACCCTTGAACAGTTAAACACTTGTGGTATTAATGGGCCTTCTTCAGGTGAGTGCGAAGAATGTAGGCTATATCAACATTGCAAACATCCTCGTATGTCTTATATTGGAAAAGGAAAAAAGAAAATACTTATCGTAGGTTCTCATCCTAGTGAAGGAGTTGACACATCCGGAATACCTGCTTCAGGAGAAGTAGGAGAATTGCTTAAAAAAGAATTACAAAAGAAAGGTATTGATGCTGATGAAGATTGTTGGTATATTGATGCTGTAAGTTGTTATCCTGGTAAAGATACAAAAGGAAAAGCAAAAGAAGTAACCCGAAAAGAAATTAAGTGTTGTAAACCTAGATTAATGAAAGTTATTGCTGATCTTAAACCTATACATATATGGTTATTAGGTGATATTGCAATTACTTCATATTGGATGGAAAGAGAATCAAATACATCTGCAATTCGATTTAGAAAGATTTGTATTCCTGATCCTGAACGTCAAGTATGGGTAACTGCTACATTTAGTCCTCTTGATATACTCAAAAAAGAAAAAGATAACCATCTTAAATCAACATTTGAAAAAGATATATCATTCCTTATTAAATGTTCACAATTCACAGACCCACCTGAAATCGTTAATGTCAATAAATGCATAACAATCCTCAAAGATTTTGATAGTATAAAAAAAGAACTTCTTAAGGTAATTAAATTACAACCTGAAAAGTTTGCATTTGATTATGAGACTACAGGAAAGAAACCATATCGAAAAGAACACAGAATAACAACTATATCTTTTTGTTATGATTACGATAAGGCTTATTCATTTCCTTATCAATATAGAAATAATATGTATTTCACAAACGATCAAATTAATGAAATTTGTGATTTGTGGATTCAGATACTTCTTAATCCTAAAATAAAGAAAATAATGCATAATTGTTTTTCTGGAAATACACAATATTTAACAAATGAAGGAATTAAAACATTTGAAGAGACAGTAAATACTAAACAACAAATATGGACCAAACAAGGATGGAAAGAAGGAGAAATTAAATTATTTGGTAAAGCAAAATTAACTAAACTTGTAATTGGTCCTAGTCATAGAAGCATGTCAAATATTAAACATGAAATATTAGTTACAGAAAATCATCGGTGGTTTATTGATAGATATAAAACAACTCAATATACTACAAAACCTAATTTTTCTTTTTTTGAAAGAAAAGAAAATATTATTACAAAAGATTTAAAACGAAAAGATCGAATTGTAGCGGAATTACCCAAATTTATCATTAATGAAAAATCAGATGCTTTTAGACATGGTTTAATTTTTGCAGATGGTAGTTACTGTGGAGAATCTAAATGGAATTATTTCCATAATATCAGATTATGTGGTTGGAAAGAAAAATATAAAGATTCTTTTCCCCATTATACTTATCCTAAAAATGCTAATGGAGATCCTGTAGTACAATGTTACAAACATACTACACCAATGAAAGAACTGCCTATTTCTTGTAATGCAGATTATATTGCTAATTTTATTGAAGGTTGGCAATTATTAGACGGTACTGATAGTACAGCGGGGGAATCTAGGGTAATTACTACATTTAATAAAAAAGCAGCAGAATGGTTAAAAAACAATGCCTCACTCGGAGGGTGGTATTGTACTGGATTTTCCGAACATATTTCTTCAAGGTTTTCTAGTTATCCCAAAAAATCCCCTTATTGGATGATAATAATTACAAAAGATTCTTCTTTAGGTTGGACTATTAAAGAAATTGTTCCTAATTATTCAGAAGAAAAAATATATTGTGCTATTGTACCTGAAATAGAACAATTTACTTTAAATTATGGAATTTACACTTCAAATTCAAAATTTGAGGATATGTGGACTAGAGAAATATTTGGGATTGATATTGAGAGTAAATGGTGGTGTACTATGAATTGTGCCCACATACTTGATAATCGTAAAGAATTTACGGGGTTAAAATTTCAAGCAATGGTACGATGGGGGATACCTGATTATGATGCAAAAATTGAAAAATTCCTTAAATCAGAAAATAAGAATACTCCGTTTAATAGAATCATGGATGCACCTATCAATGATCTTTTGTTATACAATGGAATTGATAGTCTCCTTACGTTTAGATTACAAGAAGAACAAGAGGAAGAATTAAAAAAATATCCTAAAATGCAACAAGCTAGAGAATTTGTGCAAGAAGGACTTGTTACTCTTTGCGATATTCAAGAGAATGGCATTAATATGGATAAGGAGTATTATATTATTCAAGATGTCACATTGACTGAAAGAATTGCAGAAATGAAAAATAATTTATATAAATTCCCTGAAGCTATTAAATATGAACAATTCAAACATAGACCAATTAATTTTGGTTCTGACTATGATTTGCGAGAACTCTTTTTTACTGTACTAGGATTATCACCAAGTAAATTTACCCCAGGAGAAAAAGAATCCACAGATGCAAGTGTTCTTGCTGATTTAGATACACCAATTGCAAAAGAAATAACGAAAATTGCTCAACTTGAAAAAATTCAAGGTACTTATTTAGGTCAATTTCTCCGTGAAATAGATGATGATGAAAGAATGAGACCTTTCTTTGATTTTCATATCCCGGTAACATACCGCGGAGAGAGTCATGATCCTAACTTCCAGAATATTCCAGTTAGAGATGAAGAAGCAAAACAGATTATACGTTCTGGGATTATGCCTTCTTCTGGTAATCAATTAATTGATTGGGATTATGGGGCAATGGAAGTTCGTATCATAGCATGTTATACACAATGTCCAACATTAATGGCATATATATTTGATCCTAACACAGATATGCATAGAGATAATGCTATAGAAATATTTAAATTTAGTGATGATTTATGGGACAAAATACCTAAGAAACCTTTTGCAAAAGATTTGAGATTTGAAGCAAAGAATGGATTTACATTTCCTGAATTTTATAATTCATATTATAAATCCTGTGCAAGGAATCTTTTTTCTAAGTGTATGAAAATGATTTGTTATGAAGGTATTACTGTGTTTGAACATTTACAAGCTGTAGGTGTTATCAAAACAAAAGCAAATGCCTATGAAGAATTTGAAACACACCTTAAAAAAGTAGAAGAACGGTTTTGGTTTAAATATAAAGCAGTTAAACAATGGCAAGAAAAATCATTGGCAGATTATGTAAGACTTGGTTATATTGAACAAATGTTTGGATTTAGATGTCAAGGGTATCTTTCAAAGAACCAAGTTGTTAATTACCCTGTTCAAGGAACTGCTTTTCATTGTTTAATGTGGAGTATAAATGAAATAAATAAAAGAATGAAGGAAGAAAAATATATATCAAGAATGAATGGACAGGTACATGATTGTTGTTTAACTGATCTTTTTCCCCTTGAAAAACAAAAATTAATGAAAATGAGTAATCAAATTGCAACTCTTGATATAAGAGAACATTTTAAATGGTTAGTTGTTCCTCTTTTAATAGAATGGGAGGAAACAGAAATTGATAAACCTTGGGGAAGTAAAGAAGAAACAAGAGAAGATTAATTTAAGGTTTCATAAATGTATGCTATACTTATAATAAGAGGTAAATATGAAACGATTTATTGTAGAATGTGAAGATAATGATTCCCCTGAGACTAATTATTCAGCATATATTGACGAAGTTCCTAAAGATGCTGTAATCACAATCACAAATAATTGTGGTGAATGTGATTGGAAATACAGAACAGCTGGGGGTAAATATTATTGTAATAATCCAGGCATTCTCTGTAAAATACCATATTGTAAAAATAATTTTAATGGAGAAAATAGAACTCTTGATCTTGAAACAAGACCTCATTGGTACCCTCTTAAAGGAGTAAATTAATGTCTTTTCATATAGACAAAAGACCTACAACACTTGATCAATTCGTAGGAAATGAAGGAATTAAAGAATCTTTATTTTCTGTTCTTACAAGAGAACAAGATAAACCTCATGTTATGTTATTTATAGGTCCTAGAGGATGTGGAAAAACTACACTAGCTAGAATTTACGCAACAATGGCAGGTTGTAATTCTGATGCTATATATGAATACAATATGGCACAAACAAATGGTATTGACACCATCAGGGAGATAACTGAAAATTCTCAATTTGGTCCTTTATCTGGGAAAAATAAAATGTATATCCTTGACGAGGCCCACTGTATGACCAAGGGAAATCAAGGTGCTCAAAATGCATTATTAAAAGTTTTAGAACCTCCCCCAAAGCATGTTTACTTTGCCCTTTGCACTACTGAACCAGATAAACTTTTAGATACTGTCATTTCTCGATGTATGAAATTTGAAGTAAAATCTTTACCTTCTCCTTTAATGACAAAATTTTTAATAGATACGATTAAATCAGAAGGCATTACAGATTTTCCTACCTCTGTAATAAATGAGATTGTTAAAAATGCTGAAGGATGCCCTCGAAATGCCCTAGTTTTGCTTGACAGTGTTATCGACATTATGAATGAGGACGACGCTCTCAGGGCAATCTCCGAAGCTTCAGCAACGAAATCTGCAAGTATTGAGTTGTGTCGTTTACTTATTGATACAAGAGAAAATAGATGGAAAGATATTCAAGCAATTCTCCCTAATCTTCCTGACGATGCTGAAGGACTTCGATATAGTATTATGGGATACATGCAAAAGATTATATGGAATCCTAAATCTTCTCCTGAAACTATTAAACGTGCCATAGAAATAAATGATTGTTTTTCAGAAAATTTTATGTATACTAAGATGCCTGGGTTAACAAACGCCTGCTATTACGCAAGTAAGGTGTAAAATAAATTAATGAGGTGTAATTATGAAATACGAACCAGTAAAGATGCACTATGCTCACTTTATGCATAAATTTTTTACTTTTTGTGGATTTCTTGTTGCTCAAATTCAAAATATGACAACTAATCCAGATGAAGTCACTTGTAAAAGATGCCTTAAATCTATGAAAATATATGCATGGGAAGTTACTTTTATGAAAGAAAAAAGAAATGGACATGTTGTTTTAAAGAGACAAAATGGATAAGCTACCTGTAAATGTTGTTCTTCAAATAGATTTAACAAAGAACCTTGAAGCATATTACTGGCTTAAAGGCCTCATGCAAAACCCTATTTATGATGATGAAACATATAAAGAATTAGGATTCAGAAAGGTCATTTTTGATGCTTTAAATTCTGTAAGCCTACAAAGAAGGGAATCAACAAAGGATCGTGATTTAAATACCTTACCAGTATTTAATGCAGACGATGACATACCGTTTTAAGGAGCCTAAAATGACCGAAATAAAAGGACCTCTGTATCAATGTTTTGTTTGCCATCATGTGGGGCCACTTTATGATGTAAGAATGTATAATGACTTGCAATCGTGTCCTTCATGTTTTTCTTTTTTGAAAGACAAATTAAAAAATGAAACTGGTAAAGATATTGATACTGTAATTCCAAAAAATGGAAAAGGAAAACACTAAATGTTACGTCCATGTAAAGTATGTGGTTATTACTATGAACCTCGTCAGCTTTCTGAGATTATATGGGACATTGATTTTGAATCTGAAATGCTGTGTTTAATATGCTTCGATTGGAGTTATAAAATTGCAAATAAGGAGATGCTTAATGCCAGCCACTAAATTGGAAATATTAAATCTTTTAGATTCAATTAAACGTGATGGTATTCAGGAGTTAATTCATTGGCTTTCTGAATCTGATTTTTTCACGGCACCTGCTTCTGTAAAAGGACATGGTAATTATTCAGGAGGGCTTGCAGATCATTCCTTAAATGTATATGATTCTTTATGTTTACTATATGAAAATTATATGGAACACCAAGATTTATATACAAGAGACACCTTAATAATTGTAAGTAGCCTTCATGATGTATGTAAAATCAATACATACATTGAAGATTCTGAACCTGCTACAGAACCACAAATCAAATATCTTAAGGATTTACTTAATAAGTCAGAAAATAATTATAATATACCTATGAGAGAATTAACTAAATTTTATGTAACAAAAGTGATTGATTTCTTAAAAAAAGGAGAAGGGGAATTTCCGAAGTTTGAAACTTCATGGAAAGTAAAAGAAGAACTTCCTTTAGGTCATGGGGAAAAATCTGTTTATCTTCTTCAAAAATTCATAGACCTAACAGATATTGAAGCACTTGCAATTCGATGGCATCTTGGTTCATTTGAAGGAGGTACACATTTTTTCTATCCTACAGGTGCAGCATTTAGTCAAGCTACATTAGATGTTCCCCTTGTATCTTTACTCATTTCGGCAGATTACTTATCAACTTGGTTAGTAGACCAAAAAGTATAATTACAGATTTTATAAATATATGTTATTATAATAGAAAGAGAGAGAAAACATGGAACATAATTTCCGAGATGATTTAAAGATCGACCAATATGCATTAGATGATGTATGTCTACAACATGCAGAACTAGTTGCAGAATGGGGGCTAAAGTGGGCTGATGCTGTATTTATCAGAGATAATCTAAAAGATAATTTGTCATTAATAAGGGGTGAATGTGATCAAGAAATCAGAGAAACACCGAGTAAGTTTGGGTGGCAAAAACCCGATAAAGCGCCAACAGAAAGTTTTATTAATTCAACAATTTCGACACATGAAAAATATGTTACAGCTAATGAAAAGTTTCAAACAGCGCAACATGATGTAAATATTTTAATGGTGGCAAGAGATAGTTTTGAGCATAGGGACAGAATGATAGGAAATTTAATTAAACTTCATAGTAATGGATATTGGTCAGGAAATAAAAAAATTGGTTCAGGATACGATAATTTAGTATCTGAAGCTGCGAGTAATGCTCAAACAGAAGGAATGGAAAAAAACTCACGTTTGCTTAAAAGAAAAGTAGGGGTTTAAAATGACACCTTTTGAATTATTTATTTTTATAATGATTGGAATGATTATTCTTTTGCTTGTTTTATATTGTGCAGGACGTTTATTTGGATTAGGAATCAAAAAATCTTTAACACATAACAAAAGGAGAACTTTATGAAACCATCGGAACGGCGTGCAGAAATGAAGAAAGAAATGGGAGAGAGAATTGCCGAATCATATAATAATCGGGACGATTCAGGTCGATTCAAATCTATTTTCACTAAAGAAAAAATGACCAATGCAAAATGGTGGAAATGTGCTGAAGATGAGCATTTTATTAACATTATTCCTTACATTGGGGGACCTAATAATCCCAATGGAAAAGCAGGAAAATGGGCGTATAATCTTGATATATGGGTACATAGAAAAGTTGGTGTAACAGAAGATAACTTTATTTGTCTTGCCCGTAGTTATGGTAAAGCATGTCCGATTTGTGAACATCAAGCGGAAGAACGTAAAAAAGATAATTACAATGAGGATTTTGTTAAATCTCTCAATCCTACCCGCAGAGTTATTTACAACATTGTGTGTCTTGATAATAATACAGAAGTAGCAAAAGGGATACAACTTTTTGATGTTGCTCATTGGTTATTTGAGAAATATCTTGCGGAACTTGCCAAAATTCCTCGTTCAGGTGGGTTTATTCTTTTCTCTGATTCTGATGTAGGTAAAACTGTCTTCTTCCGTAAAAAAGGAAGTGGGGCTACAAATACCAGTTACACAGCATTTGCTTTCCATGACAGAACAGAACCTATTTCTGATGCTTTGCTTGATTCTGCCCATTCTTTGGATGATATGATTTATATCCCAACATATGCTGAAGTTTACAAAGCACATTGGGGTAGTTCATTTGATGAATCTGATGGAGATAGAGTAATTACTACGGAAGTATTACCTGATAATTCACAGAATGAAGATGTTACTGATCCTGTAAGTCACGATCATGATGCTGGTACTTTTGAATGTCCAGGCAATCCCCCCGAAGATTTTGGTAAATTTGAAGTATGTGAAAAATGTCCTGATCTTGCTGAATGTGAAAAAGAATTTCAAGCTTTTGAACTTGAACTTGCAGCAGCAGAAAAGGTAGCAGCAGAGAAAGCAGCAGCACCAAAAGTAGATTCTCCTCTTGCTCGTCGCCGTGCAGCATTAGAACATCAATCTGAACCTGAACCCTCTGCTGCCCCTATAGACCCTGTTACACCGACAAAAAATGTAACTGATTCATTGCCCCCAGGTCGCCAACTTCGCCGTCGTCCTGGTCAGTAAGAAATAGTTATGCCATTAATCAAAAGATCATCCACAATTACAGAACAAGTGAAGGAAGCAATTAAGAATCCTCTTGAAGAAGAAACCGCTTCCGAACTTACTTTGATTCAGAAGAGTATGAATGTAAAAAAAGTTATTCCTTCAGGATCTACACTTTTGGATTTGATTATATCTGGAGGTGTGAATGATGAAGGAGGTATTCCAGGTGGCATGTTTATGGAATATTTCGGTCCTTCAGGGGCAGGTAAAACTGCCCTTCTTTCAGAATTAGCTGCATCCGCACAAAATAGAGGAGGTACAGTTCGCTTTTGTGACCCTGAAGCACGTCTTGACCATGAATATTCTCGTATTTACGGAGTAAACATTGAAAAAGAATTTGAGTATTATCGTCCTGATACTGTATCGTCAATGTTTACTGATTTTATCTGGCCGTGGGCTCCTGCCAATCCTTCTGCAATTAATCTCCTTTGTTCTGATTCCATAGCAGCATTATCAACTGATCTTGAAATGGATAAGGATGAAGGGGATAAAATGGGTATGAGGAGAGCCAAAGAATTTTCCGAAGGGCTCAGAAAAACTTGTCGATTAGTTGCAAGAAATCAATGGCTTATTGCTTTCTCAAATCAAATACGAACAGGTGAAGGAGGAAAAACTACTACCCCAGGAGGATTTGGTATTCCTTTTTATGCTTCATTAAGGATTCAAGTTAAACCAGGATTCCCTAAATCAAAGATAACAAAGAAAGTCAAACTTGCAAGTGGTGTTGAAGTAGAACAAATCATTGGGATTCAGAGTGAATGTTTTGTTGCAAAAAGTTCTTTAGATATTCCTTATAGAAGTTGCCCTCTCTCTGTTATTTTTGGATACGGTGTTGATGATCTTCGTGATCAACTTCAATGGTATAAAGATATGACCAAAGAATCATCATATAATTGCATTGATAAAACTTATGTATCAATGGAAAATTCTATTGAATATATTGAACAAATGAAATATCAACGAAAATTGAAATTAAGAACAATTGCTCTTTGGAGAGAAATTCAAGAAAAATTTAAAATTTCACGAGTTCCAAAAAGGAGATAAAATGGCTCAATCAAAACTTACATTTATTAAAATTGAAAATATTTTGCTTGTAGGTTTAATAGATTCTGATAATCCTAAAATTATTGTAAAACCAAGAATGGTGTTTGTAAATGATCAAAAAGTAAGTCTTGCAAAATTTATAGGGAACCCATCAAGTTTGATTGTTTCAGATGTAATTTTATTTTCTTATTTGAATGAAGATAAAGAATTTGAAAAATTCTATCGGCAAGAAACAAGTGATATTCCTGGGCTTAAATTAGTTCAATAGGATTATTATGAATAATTGGAAATATTGGATATGTGTAATCATATTTATTTGGTGTATGATATTTTGGACATATCAAATATTTCAATTTATTAAGAGATAATTATGAATTGGTTAGACAATGAAAAATACAATGTAACAAGTCAACGTGGGGAAGATGGTATTATAGCTGCCATCTTCTCTGTAATTAAACCTATTAATAAATGGTGTATTGAAATTGGTGCAGGAAATGGTTATCATCTAAGTAATACTTGGAATTTGATTAATAATCAAGGATGGAATAGTGTTCAAATAGAAAATAATCATAGAAGATTCAGACAATTACAGGAAAAGTATAAGAATAATGGTAATATTCACTGTGTAAATGCGTTTGTTGTTTCCACGATGGATCAAGAACTTTCTCAAACATCATGCCCTAAAAATCCTGATTTGCTTGTAATTGATATTGATGGGGATGATTATCATTTATGGAGTTATACAAATTTGTACCACCCTAGAGTTGTTATGATAGAATTTAATCCCACTATTCCTTTTTGGGAAACTTTTATAAATCCTATACAAGAATCATTAGGTAGTTCTTTAACTGCTTTAGTAACTCTTGGAAAAGAAAAAGGATATGAACTTGCTTATGTCACTGAATGGAACGCTTTCTTTGTGAAAAAATCTTTATTTTTTAAATTAAAAATAAAAGATAATTCTGTATGGTTATTGGCACAACATACCGTTAAATACATAACCTATGTGTATCAATCATTTGATAATCAAACAAAAGTTGGTGGTGCAAATAAGAGATTATGGGGGAAAGGTAAAGTAATATGAAAATTATTATTGATGGAAATGCCTTAGCCCACAAGAATAAACATAATTTAAAAGGATTAACCCATGAAGAACAACAAGTGGGGATAATCTTTGGGTTTCTCAACCAATTGTATAAATTGGCTCATGACTATAATACACATGATATAGCTTTTACTTGGGATTCGGCAAAATCTCTTCGTCAAAAACTATTTCCTGCTTATAAAGAGAAAAGAAGAACCCTGAAAGAAACTAAAACTGAAGAGGATTTAGCGATAGATCAAGCAACCTATCATCAAATTGATTTATTGTATGAAGAAGTATTGCCTACATTAGGTGCTGTAAATAATTATAAAATATCTGGTTTTGAAGGGGATGATCTCATTGCTTCAATAGTATATGCCAATTCAAATGATGACTTCATCATAGCGACTGGTGATGAAGATATGTATCAACTTCTTCAAGAAGGTGTTTTTATAAGAAAATCTAGAAAAGTAGGTAGCAAAAAAGAATATTACCTTTATACCTATGAAATGTTTCGTGCAGAATATGGGGTTACTCCTCTTGAATGGATTGATGTAAAAGCTCTTGCAGGTTGTCATTCTGATGAAGTTCCTGGGATAAAAGGAATAGGAGAAGTAACTGCAATAAAATATCTTAAAGGAGAACTCACACCTAAAAGTAAAGGTTATTTTGCTATTAAATCACAAGAAGGAAAAGAAATATATAATAGAAATTTAAAGCTTGTTAGATTACCATTACATAATTGTCCTGAACTTGTATTAAGACCTCAAAAATCATTTTCAATTGATGGGTTCATTCATATCTGCCAGATGTTCGATTTTCAATACTTTCTCAGAAAGGAAATACTAGACAAATGGAAAAAAGTTTTAAACTTGAAATAGTACATATTTATCCTATGGAAGAAAAATTATGTGATTGGAATTGTGGAATACATTCTCCAAATACAACTGATATTCACAGAGTTACTTGTTCGGATTGTTTGCATAAATATATTGATCTATTAAAAGAAAAATATAAAATACAAACAAAGGATAAATTAGAAAAACAACCCAAATCTAGTATATCACTTAATCAATTAGTAAAAGAGACACATGAAGTAGCTAAAAAAAGAGGATGGTGGAGTCCTGCAAATTCTGATCTTGAAAATCATATGCTTATGGTAACTGAAATTGCAGAAGCAACCGAAGAAATAAGAAATAATAAACCTCATTATTATGTAGTAAATAATAAACCTGAAGGAGAAGCTATAGAACTTGCTGACGTAATAATCCGCATTGCTGATTATTTTGGGCATAAAGGATGGGACCTTGAATTTATGATCCGAGAAAAAATGAAATACAATGAAACAAGACCCAATAGACATGGGGGTAAAAAACATTGAAAACTATTATAGCTGGTTCTAGAAAATGTGATAGTTATGGTGAACTTTTAGCAGCTATTAGAATATCTAATTTTGATATTACAGAAGTTGTTTCTGGTTGTGCAAAAGGAATAGATACTCTGGGGGAGCAATGGGCTGTCACCCATAATATTCCTATTAAAAGATTCCCTGTTACAAAAGATGATTGGGTTCATATTGGGAAAAGTGCTGCTATGATTCGTAATGGAAATATGGCAGACTATTCAGACGCATTAATAGCTATATGGGATGGAAAATCTTCTGGCACAAAAGATATGATAATTAAAGCACGAAAAAAAGGATTAAAAGTTTGTGTTTGGAATTATATCCGTCAACAACAAGAATTTGAACAATTGAGGTTGTTTTAATGTTAGTATGTATCAGCATAAATGGATGGTTAAAAATAATAGAAGCACTAGATAATGCTTTTCATTCTGGTGTAATTGATTTTGTTCCAGAATTTAAAATTAATGCATATTGTGTTCCCCCAGATGAAGAAGTGTCAAATGATAAAATTCCTGTTTACACTTGTGTTTACCAAGGAAGAAAAATGTTTGGTTTTTACTTATTTGAATTTAGAGGTGAATTATGATAGTCGGAGTGGACCAGAGTAAAAGATCAACCGGAGTAGTTGTTTTAGATAATAACGGAAATATGGTGGGATTTAAATTAATAACTCCTCCTATTGAAATAGATAATGAAATATTAATTGATTATCAATGGGCAAAAATTCGTGAACTTTTTGAATCTGTAGGTAGTAATCACATTGATGGGGTAGCTCTTGAAGGAGCAGCTTTTCATGCTTTAGGGAAAGCAAATGATTTACTTTGGGGGATACAATGGTATGTTAGAACAAGATTAAAAGTTGAATACCCTGATATTTCTATCGGAATAATAAATGTAGCTACTTGGCGTTCCACTCTTTTAACTAAAATTGAACAAAAAGAATGGAAGATTAAGTATGGAGGAAAGATTGGATTAAAACATGCTATAGTATCAAAACTTCCTCCTGATGTACGAATTATATTTGAAAATTATCTTATAAATCACAAAGAGGAAATAAATGCTGTAAAAGTAAAAGATTGGAAACCAGGAAGTAAAAGTCGAGAATACGAAAAATGCATTTTCGACCTAGCAGATGCTTATGGTATCGCTTTCTATAGATTATCTTTATGTCCTAAACAATCTAAACTTATAAGGAGAAAATCATGAATAAGCCATGTTGTTGTAACAACCATAATGGTACAATTTGTTCATATCATAAAGGAATGTTTGATCCTGAAATAGGTCCATGGCAGTGTGATATTAAATGCCCTAAGTTATCAACCGATTGTTATAATGTCACTACATGCGGTTTTTCAATTAAACGATCTGATCTTGTGGAAAAATAATTATGGAAAATATTTCTCAAATATTATCAATCTCTACACATAAAATTTGGTATATAGTATTATTTTTTATTTTATGGCTTTGTTCATTATGGATAGCATATCTTATAGGAAAAAAAGAAAACAGAAAGAAATATATTCCTTTATATCCTACAGAGGATAAAAAATGCTCAAATAGATAAAATTTTAAGAGGTCAATTATGACTTGGAAAGAATTTAAAACATTTGTTGAAAATGAAGGTGTTACTGATGACATGGAAATTGATTATATGGATTTTAATGATTTTGATTGTGATACAGGAATTGGGGTCTACATTGATATAATGAATCACAAATCTACATTTGTTGTGCATTAAAGGTCGTTATGTTAAAATCAGTGGAAATAAAAAACTTTAGAACTCATAGAAATACAATAATTGACTTTAGTAAAGGAATGAACGTCATAACTGGTTCCTCTGATCATGGAAAATCAGCTATTCTTTGGGCTTTAATTTGGGCTTTGAATAATCGTCCCGCAGGAGGATCAATTAAATCCTGGACAGCAAATGAAAATGAACCTGTTGAAGTTGCAATCGAATTTGACAATGATTGGTTCATTATGAGTCGTAATGGCACAAAGAATGTATACCAATGTGAAGCAGGTACTTTTGAAGCATTACGAGGAAACGTCCCTGATATAATTCAACAAATATCAAATATTTCGGATTGTAATATCCAAATTCAATCTGAACCTTATTTCATGTTAAACTTATCTTCTGGGGATAGAGCTAAAAAATTAAATGAACTTGTTGGGCTTGATATTATTGACCGAGTGTTTAAAAAGATAAATAGTAAAATTTCCGACGCAAAAAAGGAAATTGTTAAATATAACCAAGCAATAACAAAAACAAAAGCTGAATTATTAGAGTTTGAGCATTTGTCTGGCACCGAAATTAAAATTGAGAAGTTAGAGACTCATATCAACAAACATTTGGTCGTCACTCACAGACGAGGTTTGCTCACTAGTTTGTCAAATTCTTTGACACAAATTGATGATAAAATTGCAATAAGCAACAAACTTTTACAACATGAGAATAAATACCTTTCTCTTAAAAATAAAATTCAGAAACATGAAAAAATTAAAATCAAATATGATAGATTGGTTTTGTTAAGTGCAAAACTTATCCAAAATGATATTTCAATTAAGCAAGAAACTGATTGGTTAGCAGTTGAGAATCCTTATAAATCATTAAGTAATAAAATTGATTTGTGGGAAGAAAAAAAGGTAGTTAGAAAAAATCTCAATTATTTTTATACTTCAATTCTTAATTTGGATGATAAAATTGAAAGGGAAAAAAGTAGACTTAATAAAGTTATCACTTCTTATACATCTCTCCTTGAATCTGTCAAAATCTGTCCCACTTGTTACACAACAGTTGATATAAAAATAATCAACTCTATAAAGGAAAAATTTAAGGATTCATAAAAATATGTTACTCTTATAATAGAGAATAAATAAATGTGAGGAGTTCGTATGGAAATGCAATCAGTTAAATCATCGACAATTCTAGCTATAGGTTGGGAAAATAATACACTACGAATTACATTTAATAATAGAACTTACTCTTATTCTAATGTACCAAAAAATGTTTTTGATGAAATGGTATTATCTGAAAGTGTAGGTAAGTATTTTCATGCTCACATAAAAAATAATTATAAAGGACTTGGAGAATAAATAATGGGAACCAGCAAACAAGCAGATATGGTTGAAATAAAAATAAAAGTTAAAGGTTGTCATATTGAAGATGATAAGGTAGTTGACAATACAGTAACAAAAATGGTTCCTAGAACTAAAGTAAGTTATGTTCCTATGAAAAAAGATGTAATTATTCCTAATGTAGGTAAAAAACGCATTGTAGTAACTCATGATGTTTCTTACATAAAAGATGAAGGGTCAGGTGCTTTGATCCGTATGGGTAAAGGTGTGAAAGGAAAAGCTGCAAAAAAGGCAGCGAAAAGAGAAAAAGTGAAGATAAGGAACCAAGAATGAAATTAGCATATTGTGGTGACTTGCATATTACCAATAGAAAACCCAAAAATAGGATAGATAATTATTTTGAAACTGTTTTGGGTAAAGTAAATCAAATATATCAAATAGCCAATGAAGAAAATTGTGAAGTTGTAATTCAACCAGGTGATTTTTTTGATAGCTACAAAGAAAGCCATTTAGTGGTTCAAGAAATAATAAACATATTAAAAAAGTATCCAAAAATTTGCACTTTTGTTGTGGCAGGGCAACATGACATGCAATTCCATAACTCTGATCTATCAGGAACAACACTTGGCACTTTACTTACTCATACTGATTTAATTACTCTTCTAAACAAAACTCCTTGTTGTTCAAATGATCATACTGCTTTTTATGGTGCTTCTTGGAATGAAGAAATACCTGAAATAATTACACCAGATTGTGTAAATATCCTTGTACTTCACAAAATGGTTGTCGATAAAAAATTATGGGTAGAACAGGAAGGTCATACATGGGCAAACCATTTACTTCTCAAAACAGATTTTGATTTAATTGTAAGTGGTGATAACCATAAACAATTCTTTGCAAAACAAGAGAATAGACATTTAATTAACATAGGAAGCATGATGCGATCAACTATTGATCAAATTGATCATTGCCCTGCTGTTGCTATTTATGATACCGAATTAAAACATTATGATGTAATTGATCTTGAAATAAAACCGTTTGATGAAGTGATGCAACTTGAAAAAGCAGAAAAAGAAAAAGAAAAAAATCTCCAACTTGAATCCTTTATACATTCTTTGAAAGATAAAGAAGTTAAAGAAGGACAAACTATTAAATTATCTTTTGTTGAACGGATAAATCAATATTGTATAGAAAACAAAGTTGATCAATCTATTCAAGATATTATAAAGGATTGCCTAAATGAGTCCTAAACTACTTCCTACTGTTATACTTATTATTCAAATTGGTGCTGGTTTTGGGTATATTACTTCTAATTGGCGATTGTCTTTGTATTGGTTTGCAGCCGCAGTATTATCTTATGTCATAACATGGTGATAAATAATGAAATTATATAGATATTATGATGTTCAATACTCTGCAGGTTGTGATGAATATGATAATGATTTAGGTCCTGGTAGAGTAGGCATTAATTTGATAGAATTTGAAGTTATTAGAGAAACTCGTTGTGGGTTTTGGATTGCAACAAAATATTGTTTTAATGCCCCAGGAGAAAAAATTCCACGGAATTGTCAAAAATTTGTCAATATGAATGCAAATAAAAAATATGCATGTAAAACAAAAGAAGAAGCAAAAGAATCCTTTATTGCAAGAAAACGTCGGCAAATTCAAATTCTTTCCTGTGGCATTGAAAGAGCAAAAAAGGCACTAATTGAAGCTAATTTTCTGGTGATAAATGAAAACTGATCTTTTAATTCAATTAAATGAAAATGAGAAGGAATATTCTTTGCATCTTTTACTGTTCTGCGATGACGGATTTATCTACGGTGCAAGAAGTAAAACATTTTATAAACCTTTTGAAACTAAAGAATTAGAACATGATATAGAGGATTGGAATACTTGGCAATTTGCAACACAACAAGAAATGATTGAACTTCGAAAATTAAGGAAGGAAATTCATGCTGCCAATACTAAAGAAATTCCATGTTGAACTCCCTTGTCTTTATGAAGGTTGGGGTGAATCTGTGGAAAATACTTATATGGTAAAAGTAATTTTTACAGAAGTTGAGGAATTTAGATCATTATTTCCAAAATATAATACTATATCGGAGAAGGTATGGAGAAGATAAAGAAAGACATGGAATTATTAGGAAAAGAAATTGAAACTGCAAAAACTAATATTTCCCAATTAAAAGGGCAACGCATTGAAATTATTAATCAATTGGAAAAAGAGTTTGAAGTGACTACACCTGAAAAAATAAAAATACTTATGGATACTCTTCAAATTGAAATGGATAAACTTGAAGAAGAGATACCTGAAGAATTTGAAGAACTCAAAAAGGACTTTCAATGGTAACATATTCTAAACGAAAATGGTTAAATCATAATGACAGCCCTTTAACTAGTTCAGTTGTGGCATATCATGGTATATCACAATGGACCGAGGACAAAGATATAACATTTTTTGAGGTTTCAGATTGTATAAATAAAATCAGGTTACATAAAACCAATATAGATAGTATGTCTGATTTTATTAAAAAACTTCGTATATTATCCACAGAAGCAAATAAATTTGCAAATTGGCTTGAAAATAATCAGTAAAGGACTTTTTATGGTAGATTATGTAAATCAATTAATACCTTTTAAACAGAAATTAATTGAATTAAAAACTATTAAAAAAATGAAGGAAACACAACTTTTTGAAATTCAAGAAGCCTCTAAAGAACAAGAAATATTTCTTGTTAATGCAGAAAAAGCTAGATTGGTTTGTCAAACAGTAGCATCAGAAATACAAAAAGATTTGGAATACCAAATCTCAAATATAGTCACATTGGCTCTAACTTCTGTTGGTTTTTCTTATCAATTCAAAACTCAATTTGTTGAACGAAGAAACCAAACTGAATGTGATATGTTCTTTGTTAAAGACGGAAATGAAGTAGATGATTTATTTGAAGGGGGTTCAGGATTCGGTGCAATAGATGTAGCTAGTATAGCCCTTCGTATGGCATACTGGTCAATTAAGAAAACAAGAGCCCTTCTAATACTTGATGAACCTTCAAGAGATTTGTCCCGCGATATGCAAGAAAAATGTTCCGAAATGATTAAGATGCTTTCTACTGAATTAGGTATTCAAATAATTGTGGTTTCTCACATTCCCGAACTTATTGAAAGTGCAGACCGAATTATAAACGTTACAAATGAAAACGGGTACTCTACTGTAAAGGTGATAAAATGAGTTTTCCTAAATTTGATGAAAGGTGCCTAAAGTGTACTGATTATTTATTATGGTCAATAATAGAAACTATACCTTTTGAAATACACATGAAATGTTGCAGATGTGATTATATGGAAATCAGGAATTTTGAAGGAGAAGTTATTAAATGAAAGAACCTAAAGAGTTTACAAACCAATGTGATCATGATTGGTATTTAATAGGTTATAGTGATGATGGTATTTGTTTTTGGAAATGTAGAAAATGTAATATGGATTGGGAAACATAATAGAAAGGAAAAGAAATGCACTCTGAATTACTTCTTATAATTTCATTTTGTTTAGGGGGTTTAGTTTCTCTTTTAATTTTTCGTCCAAAAAAGATGAAAGCAAATCAAAAAATGATTTCTTATTTATCTTATATGTTTTCTATTCACTTTTTTGGAGGAATTTATCAAGGACAAAACAATAAAGAATTACCTAATATACCTTCTTTTAATGATAAAGTATTTAATGAATTTACAATTTATCAATCCTGTAATTTTGAAAAATCAGCTAAGATAGTAATTGAACAAATGGTGAAAATGTGAATACATTATTACCTGATAAAATTTGGGAACAGCCCCAAAAAGAACGTCCAAAATTAATAAACAGAATCCCTTTAAATTGTAAACATTTACCTATAGCAGATGTTCGTGTGGTTATAGAAGATAATATAGTATGTATTGCATGTAATAAAATTCTTAGAAAGAAAAATTATACAAAATAATTAGCAGATTAAAAGGAGGAAACAATGAAGTTAATTTTACTATATTTAATAATGGGATTATGTTTACCACGAGTTGTAGGGAGTGCAAATTATTACCGAATAGCAAATTGTGCAAGGATTGTTGAAAACAGAGACGGGAAAATAACAGTTACCGAAAGATCAAACCGCTTTAAAAAACTTTATTACTTCATATCAAAACACCCAGCAGAAAAAAATCCCATACAAACAACTGAACTTCTTTACAACTGTCCTTACCCAGAGGCATTTGCTGCTATAGCTTCTGTGGAATCAGAATTTAAACGTGGTGCAATTGGTAAAGATAGGGAAAGAACTATTTTTCAAATACTCAATTATAAAGGAAATCCCTTAGATAATAAACAAGCATTGGCAACTGCCCTTCAAATATTTGAAGAGAAAAAAAGTAATAGATCATTTAATGCAGCTATAAAAGCATACAATGGTAGAGGAAGTAAAGCAGAAAGATATAAAAGATTGGTGTTAAAGAAAATATCAGAAATTAGATCAACTAAGATTTGACAAATAATTGAAGCTTACAAGTGTTTGGAGAACGAACAAAACCGCACTTGTAAGCTTCAACCAATTAATAAGATATGTCATCGTATCAACTACATTATGGTTGAACAAAAAACATAGCATTTGTAGTGGTAAAATAACTCGTTTCTACATCATCAAAATAAAGTTTGACATAAACAGGTGTTTGGGGAGTTGCAGTTTGGAAACAAGTAATATGAACCTCTCTTGCCCCTAAAGAAAATGCTGAATAATTTGCAAATCCTTTAGTTCCTAAATCTACAACCCTAATAGTTGAGGGGATAGGATTAAACACAGGAACCACTTCATTACTTTTTGTAAGTCCCCAAGAACCACCAATCACCGTGCAAGTCGTAGGGTTTGCAGTAGAATAATTTCTCATGCCTATTTTTGAATAGGTACCTGCTGCATGACTAGTTCCTCCAAACAAAACAAATAATACCAAAATCCCAATAAATTTAAAAATTGTTTTTTTCATGTCATCTCCTTTATTTTGTGAGTTGTGAAATATAAACATTTATATCATGGTCTTCTACATTAATATATTCTTTATCATTATCTTTTAAAATTAAATAAGGATCACAATCATGTTTCCACATCAATGATTCTGGAACATGAGGTACAAGATCATCATCGGTTATTATTCTATAATGATCTATTTTAGGTATATTACCATTCATTCTTGAATAAACTCTAGGGGAACCAAAAGTTATAGTTGGTACTTTGATTTGTTCCCCATATAATACAGCTAAAGCCCCACCAAGAGAATGACCAGTAATAATCCATGGTCTAGGTAGACCATCTAAACTTTTACAAATTGGGTTCCATAATTCATGCATAGCAAAGATGAAACCTGTATGAGCTAAGTAACCCCCTTTAGTTAAACTAGGTACTACAGTAAAGTCATGAAGCCATCCTTTAATATTGTATGTCCCCCGAAATACCAAGTAAGTTACTCCCATAATATTAATTACCCCAAAACTCAATTCATCAATTGTAGTAAATCGGGTATCTTTATCATCATAAGATGCTTTACAAAGTTGGGCACACATTATTAAAGTTTCTTTGTTCATTTAATCATTACCCCTACTGCTTTTTCAATTAAACCATTGAATTGTTTCATAGGCAATATAGCTTTACAAGAATCATATACAGCAGCACTTATTTCCAATACTTCATTCTTCAATTTGTTAAAATCTCCTTCAATATCAATACCAGGTGCACCTTCTGTTGAATAACGGAGTTTAGTTAAATCAAGCATTAAATTAAAATCTCCATTTTTAACACCTTCAAAATGATCTTTTACTAATTGGAATTTAACTTTCATTGCCAATGCTTTTTGTTCAATACTAGGAATAGCAAGCATTATCATTTCAGGACATTGTTTTGCCCTTGCTATCATTAAAGGATCTGTAGGAGCATAAGAACCATTATTCACCCAATCTAAAGTTTCTTGGGAATGTTTCATTAGACGATCAAATATAGGATTAGAAACAAGTGTTCCTAAATCTTCAGGGGATGTTACGTTAGGTAAATCAGGAATTACATTTGTAGGGCTATTTACTGTTGCACAACCTACTAACATCATACCAAAAACTAATATCAAACATAATTTTTTCATTTATTTTCTCCTTTTTTATCTTGAATAGGTCTACCTTTTAATATTGCAAATGCACCTGTTGAGATTGCACCAGCAGTTGCCCATTCCTCTTGACAAGCCGCAATAATCGCTACTATACTAACCATCAAACATAAAAATAATTCGGTTAAACTGTGATCAATGAAAAAATTTTTCATTTCTTTCTCCTTTTTATTTAATTCTTTGAACTTTAAAAAGGTACTATATAAGCAAGCACTTTTGATACAGAAAAACTTGATACTTTAACTGCATCTCCTTGATTACCCCCAATACAACGTATCATGCCCTTTGATATATCAGGATGATCACAAAATGCTATATGTGCTGCCATTGGGTTACTAGGATCTTTTCTTGATATAAGAACAAGACAACCTGATATAGGTTTATCAAGCAACACTCCCCATTTTTTCCATGAAATAGCTGCCGCAGAATGTGTTCCAGGAAACCCCGCAGTATCAGTTATAAAATTAGCAAAAGCTGAACACCATGGGACTTCATCACTTGTAGCTTTCAAAGTAGTATGTTTATGATATTCAATTATCCTTGCAGTAGCTTTAGAACCTAGTGTTTCTTTTACCCCTAATTCTAATTGTACTAGATTATACATTTTTTTACAAGCTTCTTCTCTGTTCATTATTTTATTCTCCAATTCTTTTGCCCATTCAAAACAAAAGGGACTATTACAGTGACCTTTAGTTCCTTTAGGGCCACGAGATTCTTCTTTTTTCCCCCGAACACACTTTATGACTTTTTCTTTTTTCATTCTTTTTCATATTTACAATCATGGCAGCTTTCAGATTTATTACAATGTCCATATTGTCGAAGAATAGGACATTCTAATTTATTTGGTTTTTCCAATCATCTCACCTTCTTTCATTTTATGAGACATTAAGGAATAATTTTTTCTTTTCTTTCAATGTACCCTAATCTATCTTTCATTTCTCCTATCTGCACTCGCATTTCCGCTCTATCCTTAATACTTGAAATATCAATGGCGTTTGTATTTTCTGAAAATTTTGCTATAGATTTTAACCTATCATCAACTTGATACCACATAACAGAAAGAAAAGTAACAATAATGCCCCCAACAATACCAACAATAAATTTGTTATTGTCAACAGCACCTTTTATTAAAGCAAAATCAATACGAGTAGTTTCTAATTCTTTTCTAATATAACCGATTTCTATTTCTAATTTTTCATGAATGCTACAAAATGGTTTTTCTACATTTTTAAAAAACTCTGCCAATTTTATTATATCCACATCGGATAATACACTGTGTCTATTTTCAGGGAAAATAGGTTCTTCTATTTTTTCGTAGGCAATATTACCTTTTCTATCAGTAACCATCCTTGATTTCACTTGCATTTCATCAGTATTCATAATAATCACTCCCTTTCTTTACATTGGTATACCACTAACATCAAACAATACAATTGTTTCTACTCTACTAAAACCGTAACCTAGTAATGTCACTTGTATTATTGGTGTATGATCATCCACAGTACCTCCTCTAGTGTAAGTAAAAGTTATAGAAGAACTTGTAGTATAATCATCAATAGTAGTAACAAGACTTACATCCCCCCGACTAAGTGTGCCATTTCCTGAAATGATACTTACTTGAACATGCCATCCTGGAGAAGTTTGACTTAAAAGTGCTCCATATTGATCTTTCATTACAACAATGATGTCCGAAGTTGTTTCTGCCCACGTTAATTCATCATCAGTTAAAGTTACTTCTATTTGGGATATTCTGCTTACACTATAATATTTATTTACATTACTTTGAGTAACTGTGTTGCTTGCTGTTCTGAATAACCAACCAACTAATAAATGATCGGCAGGAACAGTAGGAAATACGGGAGGTGTTGTACAAGCGCCATTTACTTTATCAATTATTAAATTTGTACTTACAAAAAAAGAATCGTATCTATAAGCGCCACCAGGATCAACATCAAAAACAGCAGCCACATTATCTCTATTAACATAAGCTGGGGTTTCATAAGAAGGATACCCAGACATTCCAATTGCTGGAACTGTATAAATAGTACCTGCAATTTGAAATGTTCCTGCCATAATAACAATTGCTTCCCCATTAGTACAAACTGCAATTGTTAGTCCTGTTAAAATACCATCAGTATATGTTGTGGGCGGATCACCAGGATCACCTGCAACTGGTGAAGGTATTAATGAACCATGACCAATAAGTTCAATTCTACCGTGAATACCTCCTGTATGATTAATCTTTACTGCATTTCCTGGTTTTAACCAAACTGGAGTTTGTTCCCAATTTTCAGGAAACCAAGCAACAACTAATGTAGAAGTCCCTTGTATTTTAACTCTACAAAAGTGATTTTCATGATCTATATCATATAATAAAGCATCACGGGTTTCTGTCCGTTGATCCTGTAATTTTCTTATATTATTTCGCAAAATACGACTACCATACAATCTCATAAATCACCCTTTAAAACATCAACAATTGCCTTGCTATCAGAAAGCATTAAATTTTTTATTTTAAAAACATCAAAAGCTGATTGACTTTGATTAATAAGTTCTATTACTATTTCTTGAGGACTTATATTACCAACAATTTGATTTTTAATAGTATTAGAAGCAAATACCAAAAGATACCCTTTCACATTATATTTTTCTGCCAATTCTTTTAATTCTATTTCAAAATTAGTTTCCATAAAATCTCCTTTATAAAACCCATCCTACTATATCATCAATAAAGTAACCTTCTCCATTTACACTTTCAGCTTTTTTATATGATCTTGATAATTCCACTATAAAAATAGTCATAGCTATTCCTGAATACGGATGACAAATACTTATAGTATCTCCTTCTTTATCTTGAAGATGAGTTATTTTTTGTATTTTAATCCTCTTTTTTTGAAGTATTACTACCAATAATTCAAAAGCAGCTACTAAAGCACAATCATTAGCACTATAACAAAGAGGGTCATCAATTGTCTTTTCTATTACCATTCCTAACTCAGTTTGACTAACTTCATCATCCGCAGTTGCTTGAAGTTGTCTACGAACTAAACCTGTTGGTTTAGCATAAATATCATATTGAAAATTACCTACAGACATTAAAACAGAAATCATTAGTATACTATTCATGGATGAAAATAAAGTACCAAATGGTATAGTTTTTCCTGTTACAGGAACAAAATCGCCTACTTGTGAAAATGCCAACTTTGTGACCAAAGTTAAAATCAATATTGAAGTAAGATCAGGAGCAGTTACTTCTACGATACAATATTTATTATCAGGATCAGCATAAGTAAGTGATTCACTTATCCCCCCAGCAAGTTGACCTACAATTCCCATGGTAGATTCTAACACTATTAATCTTGGGTCAACACAAGTTCTTGAATTATCAGAAGAATAATGTACGGTAAAATCTTTTTTAAACCCCCACCAACCTACGGTGCCTTTAATTGTGCCTACACGTTCTTCTGGATAAATTACAGTTATAAAACTTCGGGATTGTCCTGTTACAGTAACTCGATTTGTAAAATCAGAAAAAGAATCATCAGGTTCAAATCTTATAATAGTATTAACATTTGAATAAGTATGGTCTATTACATTTTGATCTGAAATTTTACCCATAGAAAATTGATCATCATCCGTCATTCTTGCAAAGTAACCAAATCTATTACAAATTTGCTCAATAATATTTTCCAAGGTAGTATCTACCCATTGATGTTCAAGAATAACTTTATTATCAATATTAGGTATATTAATATCAGCATCTACCATACTAGTGTTTTCTTTTAATATATCTGCTAATATTATTTCAGGATACGCATTATAATATTCAGTTGCATATATATGATTTTCTGCCCATATATACCGAATATCCTGAGCAACAATTGATATATCTGTATAATGACCACGTTCGTAATACAATTGAGCTTCCGTCACATAAAATACACCAGCATTTTGCCAACATTCAATACCAGCAATTAATTCCCCCCATTTAATTGTAAGTTTACGTCCCTTTTTTAATATCATACAGAGTAAAGAATTTTTATTATGGTAATCAAATAAGTGACCATGAGAACAAGCAAAAGTTAATTTATTTGGTGTATTTGTTATATCTTTGGTAATAACAACTGGTGTATCACTACAAATATATGATGAAAGATCAAAATCAGGAGAATCAATATCCCATTTCAAACTATGAATATTATCAGGATCTACATATTCCCAAAAAGCAAGTAAAGCATTTAGATTAGGAGTTAATGTGATTGTAGCATCATAATCATCATACCCTTTTACTAAAGGTCCTTCATTTACAAATGACCATGTTCCTGAAAGAGTTGCTATTTGATATTGTGATTGTCTTATTGTTCCTAACCAAGGTATTGCACATAATACACCGGAATCTGGTATTGCATATATAAAATCTCTATCTTCATCATAGTAAAGTCCAGATGTGATAACAGTAAAACTATTGGTTGGTAATTGAGGGAGTGCTGCTTGACTAATTAATCTCCAAGAATAATCTTGAGTATTAAAAATTGCTATTCCATATAAAGAAGTTAATACAAGTGTATTGCCTTTTCCTTTTACTATTTGCGTAAAATAGTAATCATTTACTTCAGAATATGTAGGTCTAAAATATGTCATTTCATCAGTAACTAAATTTATTCTGATCAAACCTCGTCTTTCAGCTTCACCGTATAACGCTTGATAAAGAAATGCAGCATAAATATAAGTACCGTCGCAATATATTGCATGTAAATTGAACCAAGCTCTACAAATCCCATAGTAAGGAAAAGATGTGCCTGTATTTCCTATCCAATGTTTATATAATAAACCAGTAGATAATATATAAATATAAAAATGACCAGGAATAGCCTCACCAGAAAGAAATATAAAATCATTATCAAAATCTATATCTGAATAATAAGTAGAAGAGGCTGCGGTACTACATAACATATTTACCGTATAAGTAACTACATCCCCTATAAGAGTACCAGAATCAAGTAAATCTAAATACCCCCAATATGAATTTCCATACCCCCCAAGACACCAAATAATATAAAGTCGATTATTTACAGTATCTACTTTAAAAGATGTTGGTGAATTTAAAGTAGGAGGTTCTGTACCAGAAAATTGCATATTACAATCTACCGAATAAGCAGGTTCATCTCTAAAACTATAAAGTTTAACTATATTATCTTCTGTATCTAAAATAATAAAAGAATAACCCCACCAAATAATTTGCCATCTATCACCGCCAATAATCGCCTGATAGGGAGAATTGTTTTCCTGCGCAACAAGTGCAGGCAATGCTGGTGATGATGATGTGTCCCAATGTCTAGTAACAGTCCAAGTATCAATATCTACTTCACTAATTGTACTTTGACCATGTTGTATCATATATATTTTTCCTGTACTAGGAATAAAATTAAATTTATCGTACCAATCCATTCCTGTTAAAAGCAGTAAAGCATTTTCTTCTGTATAAGTTATTATTAATGCCCCAGAAATAGTATTTTCAATTCCTATTGGATGTTTAAAAGATTCATTAGTAGATACACTATTTGTTAAAGCAGATATAGCACCCCATGTAGTTCCTTGATTAGAACTAACACTATAGGCAATATTAAATACATCGTAAGTAGAAATAAGAGTGGAATAATCACAAAGTAACCACCAATCTCCATTTTCTAATTGTAGTATTGAAGGGGAACCTATTTTTTCATCAGTATCCAACCCTGTAGGTGTGATTATACTTTCTGCTGACCATGTTGTAAAATTAGAAGATGTTCTTTTATAAATATTATATGACCCACTTATTAATTTAGAATAAACCATATAATATTGACTTCCTACAGAATCCCATACTACCCAAGTATGAGATTGAAAAGCTGTAGACCAAGTATCAATAGTCCCATTAGATACAGCAACACCAGCAATAGTCACAATCCTATATTTTAAAGTATAAGTTCCTGTAAAGTAAATAATCCCTATATTTCCATTTGTTAATTCTACACAAGATATTCCTGTTACTATGCCATATTCAACAGGTAACACAACATGTGTAAATTCTTCATTACTTGAATTAGTATAAGAAAACGTAATAGGACTATTAGCTTCATACCCTATACTTATTTTTATAATTATTCCAGAACTATGATTTAACAAGAAGGGTTCATAATTTAAAGTAGAACCTGTAGCAGAAATTTCATCTCCAAAAGGTATTGCTGAAGTCATTGTTGATGAAATTAATTGTACTAATGGATGGCGAGATGGTAAATCTTGAACCAACATAAAATCAGCAGGTCCAATTGAAGGAGATGTGCTAGGTGATGGACTTGCACTTATACTATGTGATGGAGAATAAGATGGTGATGAACTTGGGCTATGTGATGCAGAAGGAGAGGAAGAGGGAGAAGGTGATGAACTAACACTATAACTAGGACTATGACTCGGGCTTGTAGATGGAGTTGGGGAAGGACTTGAACTTGGACTATGTGATGGAGAATGAGATGAACTAGTAGAAGGACTTGAACTAGAACTTGTTGACGGTGAAGAACTTTCGCTTGATGATGGTGAAGTTGAAGGAGAAGGAGACGATGAAGGAGAAGAACTTTCACTTGATGATGGTGAAGTTGACGGTGAACTCCCACTAGTAGACGGAGATGATGACGGTGAAGAACTTTCACTTGTTGAAGGTGAAGTAGAAGGCGAAGAACTTTCAGAAGATGAAGGAGAAGGAGATGATGATGGTGAAGAACTTTCAGAAGCAGAAGGGGAAGAACTCACACTTGTTGAAGGACTTGTACTTGGACTTGAACTTGATGAAGTTGAAGGGGAACTAGATGAACTAGAACTTGGTGAAGTAGAAGGACTTGAACTTTCACTAGTAGAAGGAGAAGAACTTGGGCTTAATGAAGGACTTGCACTATTTGATAGTGAAATAGAAGGTGATGAACTTTCAGAAGTCGAAGGACTTGAACTCTCACTAGTAGAAGGAGAAGAACTTGGGCTTGATGAAGGTGAAGTCGAAGGACTTGAACTCTCACTAGTCGAAGGTGAAGAACTTGGTGAAGTAGAAGGACTAGTTGAAGAAGAAGTAGAAGGACTTAAACTCTCACTAGTCGAAGGAGATGAACTCTCTGACGATGAAGGGGAAGAACTTTCAGAAGTAGAAGCAGAAGTAGAAGGACTAGAACTTTCAGAAGATGAAGGACTAATCGAAGGAGAAGAACTACCACTAGTTGAAGGACTCGTTGATGGTGAAGTTGATGGACTTGAACTCTCACTTGTAGAAGGTGAAGATGAAGGTGAAGATGAAGGACTAGATGATGGAGAAGAAACTTCTCCCGATACCCATTCATTTTCATTTTCATCAACCCATATATTTCCATTTTCATCAACCCATCTATTTTCAGGAGAAGGTGAAGTGGTCGGGCTATTAGAAGGACTTGTTGAAGGAGAAGAAGCCATTATATCACCTGGGACATTATTAATAAAGTCATTGTTACATCTTTTCGGACACTATTTTCAGTATTATCTAAACCTAATAAATATTTACCATCTAAAGCAACAATATTGACATTAAAAGTTAAACCAAGTCCATCATTAGGATTAAACACTACAGGATCATCAGCAACATTTAAAACATCTAAAGCTGCAAATTCATCAGCATCCATGAAATCCCATTTTATATCAATCACTTTCCCTACGATGTTTGCTGGCCATGCAAAGTAAGCAGTACCATCATATGTTTGTTTAATTGCTGTGACTTTATCTGGTCTGACTAAGGTCATTTCAGCAGGATTTATTCGACAAGTGACTGATCCAATAATTATGTTTGCCATTAACTTTGTTTCCTTATAACTTCAATTACAGTTTTTTCAACTTCCCGACGCAATTCAGAAGCAAGTCGTTTGTTTCCTTCAACTGTAATGGGCACACTAATTTGTAATGAGTTTCCACTATTATTATTTGTAGTAGAATTATTCATTGCCATTCCCATTGCTTTCATTTGTCCAGCAGTAAATACCCCTTCTCCTTTTTGAAGAATAGCAGGATATTCATCAGGTGCAAATCCAGAATGATAACGAGGAGCATCTTGTAATGACATTTCATTAATCATTCTTAAAGGTAATGTATCTACTCCATAAATACCACCAGTATGTTCTTCATAACCATATAAACCAGAACCCCCACTACCTTGTCCAAATAAACTCCCTACAAAACCAAATATACCCCCTAATAATCCTCCCCCTCCTCCACCCCCAAATATATCTGACATTAAACTTTTTTCTACCATTTTAACAATCATATCAAAGAAAGTTTTCATTATGGAATCAGCAAAACTTTTAAAATAATCAGTTGCTTTTTTAAGATCACCATTCCAAGCATCCATAAATACATTTGAAAGTGAATCTGACATACTTTTAAATGTAGTGTCAGTCATTTGATATGCAAATTCACCCCAAGTTATTTGATCTAATTCCATTTGTTTATATGCAGCTTTTACACCATCAGCATAATTATCACTTGCTCTTGCCATTGCAATAAAAGCTTTTGCAGTTTCATCTTTAAGATATTTTGCAGCAGCAACTTCATCATGAGTAGCATCCAATATTTTCTTTGCTTCATCAGCAATTAATTTAATTTTTAATTCATATGCTTCTTTTGCAAAACCCTTTATTTGATTATAGTAATTATATTGATCATTTAAATTTTTAGTTGTTGTTTCTCGATCTAATTTTTCTGCTGTATTATTCAAAATAGCTTTTCGATCTTTAGGAGCCAAAAGAAGTTTTTTATTTAATTCAAGTTTCAATGTATTTAAGGTCATTTGGTCTGAAATCATTTGAGCAGAATAAATTAAACCTTTTGCTATCATTAAATCAACTTCAGATTGAAGAACTAATTGCTCTTTTGCAAGCTTATTGGATTCAGTTGATAATTCATTAACCTTTTCTTTTTGTTTTATAATAATAACATAATCATTAATTGCTTTCCATGCTGCATTTGCTTCTGCTTCATTTCTTGCCCCCATTACATCAGCTTCTAATTTTGCCCATTTCATTTTCTCTTTAAATGTTTCAAGTTCTGCTTTACTTGCAGTATCCAAACTACTAACTGTACCTACACTTTTCAACATTTCTATATTTAAATCTTGTTGAGATTGAAGTAATTTTTGAGAAGCAACAAGTTGTTCCTCTGTTCTTTTTTGAGAATTTAAAGCTTGTTGTGCTTCAAAACCATCTAATTCTTTTACAATATTTACTCTTTCTTTCTGCATTTTAACCAAATCAGATTGTAGTTTTATATTCCCTCGTTGAATAGCAAGATCATTTTTACCTGCACTTGTGCCTAATTTACCTTGTGCATCTGCTATATCTTTATCTGCTTTTGCTAATCTGCCTTTAATCTCTGCAAGTTCGGCATTATTAGCTTTATTTTGAATATCATATTTCTTATCAATATATTCTCTCTCTGACATAAGGTGTTGAGCGTAGCCTGCGTTGAGAGCGTCTTCCTCTAATTTAGCTTGATCTTTTATCTTTGCAATACTGGCTTTATTCTGAGCGTCAATTAAAGCGTTTACTGCATCTCTATAACCTCTATATGCTGCAAGGGCACCCCCTCCTGCACCTGATCCAGTAGGAGTAGACATATCTATAGGTGCTTTATTTAAAGATGCAAGTTTTTCTTCTGCTGCAAATCTTTTTATTGCCGCATTTCTTGCCTCAGGAGAAGCATCTTTAGCTAATCTATTTAATTCTGCATAAAGAACATTTACTTTAGTTAATCCTGTTTCCGTATCTCTCCAATATGCAGATGGTGTTTTAACTGCTTTATTATACTCCTCCTGTTTTGCCATAAAATCTTTTAATCTTTGCTCTCTTTTACTATCAAATTCTTCAATTTTAGATTGTATAACCCCTTCAGAAGTCATGACACTACGTTCTTTTTCTAATAATCCTTTTTTATATTCCTCAATTACTATTTTTTCAGCTTTGATATTTTTTTCCATTTCTCCTAAATTAGCTATATCTTCAAAAGATTTTTTTCTTTTATCCTGTAAATCATATAGTGATTTTAATGCCCAAATTAAACTCCCAATAGCAACTATAGCAGCCCCTATAGGACCCCCACATAATGCAATAACCCCATTAAATGCTTTAGTTGCTAAAGTAGCGGCAGTAGTAGCCGCAGACATTGCCCACATTTTAACAGCTGCAAGTCCAGTTAATTGTGTGTTTGCGGCTATCATTGCAGAATTTATCACCAATGCTTCTGAATGGGCTCTATTTATTACCACATTTGCAAGATGAGACCCTTTACAAACATCATTTGCCACAGCATTATAATATAATGCTCTACCATTTATTAATGTTTCCGTAGTAACAAATCCCGTGGTTTTCCCCACTGCTAATAAAGCTGTATTATATCTTTCTGCCGCAACAATAGCACCCGGAACTTGTGATTTTAATAATGCCGCAGCATACGCTTGTTGTGCTGCCGTTGCTTTTGTTTGTAATCCTATTTGTTGTGCCAAAAGACTATTAAGTATTTCTTGATCCTTTATAGCAGCAATTCTAATTGCTCTTTGAGCACCTACATTCCCTTCAGTTTTTATTAATTTAGCATCTGCCCCACCTAATTTAGTTGTTAATCCACCCACAAGACTTGCATTTGCAGCAAGTCTATATGATGTTAATTGAGCCTCTGCTTTTGCAGCAGCAATAACCAAAATATTATTTTCAATCATTGTTTTATTTTTTAATTGTTGTGCTTCAATTCCTGTCAATGTAGCAGTAATTCTTGCACCTTCAGCAGATAATAAAGCTTTTTCAGCAGCAACTAATTCATAATCCACCATTGCTTGTGTTTTTGTTGATGCAATTGAAGTACTTTTAATCATTTCAGAAGCTTTTAATATAACATTCGTGGCAGAAACTAAAACTTTATGTGCGAAATATGCTTTACCAAGAATTATAATAAGATCAATATGTTTAATAATAAATGAAGTAGCTAATCCTAAAGTATCAATAATCTGTCTTAACACATCACCTAATGCTTTAAAATTTTCAATTATTTCTGGTTTTAATGTTATTTCTCTTATTGATTTTCCTGTACCATCAATACTAGTTTTTACATCAAAAAATGTATCCCGAACTTTGCCCCAAACATTTTTCATAGTTTCCGCAATTTCATTGGAATTTGTATTAAGTGCTTTAATTGCTGATTGCATGATAGCTGTAAGGTCAGTTATGATAAGGGTAAATGCAGATTTTTGAATATTAAAAATAGCAGTTTGTAAAGACGTTCTTGCGGTTTCAAATAATTTTTGTATGTCAGGTAATGCTGCCGTAAATCCTTTAAAGTACCCCATCTTAGCTGTCATTTCAAGAATACTTATTCCAGCAGCATCAGCCGCTTTTTTAATATCTCTAAGACCCCCTGCAAGCCCTTGTGCTTTTGCCATAGTGTCTACCATTCTAGCGATTGTAGCTCCTCGAACGGGTTCAGCCGTAGCAAATGATCTCATTTCAGTTGCCATTTGTTTTGCTACACTTTGTCCTGTAGTCAACATAGGAATGGCATTTGCAAGAGCAGTAAATCCTTCCATCTGTAATTTATTATTTACATCAAGAACCTTATTAGTAGAAATATAAACCTGCAACATTTCCATTATCTGTTGATAATTAGCCATAGAATTTATATCAACTTCTCTCATTTTATTTGCTAAAATACCAGCATATCTGGAACTTTCTGCATACATTGAAACAAGAGGCTTGTCTTTATCCTTATTATTAAATACTGCAATTTGAGTTAAACTTGCAGATATAGCAACAATTTGGGTTTGATAATCAGATACAGCCTTAATTCCTTCTATAAAAAACCCAGTAACTAATTGAACAGCCGCACCTAATATACGAAAAACTGCCACAGTAGCACCAATTCGTATAATACGACTTTCTACTTGTTCCATTATTTCTTTTGTTCTTTGGAAAGGAGTTTGTAATTCATTAAGAGCGGTTTTTGCAGCGCCAAATCCAGTAACAGAACCTCTATGAAAACCACCCATTGCAAGATTAGTTCTGTTAATGCTTTGTTCTATATCAAGATTGGCTTTGGTAATAACTCTAGCACCTTCAGCATACCCTGAACCATCTAATCCCGCTCTCATGATAGTTTCGGACATTTTATTTCCCCGTCGATGCTTTATTTTTTTCGTAATAATACTCTAAATAAGCATTATCAAGAAGAGTTATTAATTGTATATAATCATTCCGTTCATCCTGATCATATATTTCATTTTCATTTAACCATGCAATTTTTTCTCTGTAAGGTATTTCTGCTATACCTGATGCTGTAAATTGTCTACTACCTGTAAGTGTTAAATATGCTCCCCAATATTCTTTTTGAAATTGATTTAAAATAGGGCGAGTGCGGATACTAAATGGTATATCTTCTTCAGTCTCCGCATTTCTCGCCAACTCTTCTAACATCTTTAATCTATCAGGATCGCCACCCCATGTTAAATTCCACTTGAGGTAGCTTATAAGTTTTTTCCATCTTCCTCTTTCTGACACTGACGAAATAAATTGAAATTTGTGGCTACTTTTATAACATCTTGAAACAATCTTTCTCCAAGAGTAAATGCCTGAATAATAGCAAACTCATTTGCTTGAATAACAGTTCCTTCTACATCAAACACACCTTCTTGCCAAAATGGTTTTTCTTCAGTACCTACATTTACTTCCCAACCAAGAACTACTGTAGCTGCATAAACTTCAGCAAGAAGTCGATAAAATTCTTTATCAGGAAGGTTATCATTTCTGATACGAGTTTCAAGAGGTTTTAGTTTAAGTTTAAGCATCTTAGTATAACGAGAATTTTCTTCTCCTGCATAAGTTACCCGAACTCTGTTATCTTCGTCCTGGTAAATTACTCCTACTTTCACTGCATTTTCATCAACATGATATTTGGCGTAAGGATTCTTTTTTACAGTGTTTTCTTCCATTTGTTTTCTCCTTTAGAGATTATTTAGTCATTGACTATTTACTGATTTTTACAACTCATACATGAGAGGTCTATACGTCAAACCTCTCATGTATGACTCAACCACTATCTCATTGATATGAGAGTTCAACTTACGAACTAGGTGACACACTCGGACTAGAACTCGGTGAATGTGACGGTGAAGTTGAAGTAGATGCCGAAGAACTTGGTGAAGCAGAAGCCGAAGAGTTCGTACCATCAGCACCAAAGAAATCTATCTGAATTGTCTTTCCACCAAAAATCTGTGTGGAAGAAACATCAGGATTACCTTCAACATCAAATTCTGCTAACACATCTTGTCCTGAACCCCCTGCAACAACTTTTGGATTCATGATAGAAGCATTACAGAAAGTAATCATATATCCTTCTGTATCAGCCGCAGCAGGGAGTCCATCAATTGCATAGAAACTGATAGGTCCTTTTTGCTCATTTGCGAACTGATTGTAAAGAATAAAATTTTTAAAGAATGTGGACATTGTGCCTGTCACAAGCATTTTGCCTTTACGAATCCCTTGAGCATTTGCAGAACCTATACCATACTGTCCTGCCGCTCCTTCTTTATTCCATTTAATTCCAAGTTTCTGAACAATAGCATCAACTAATCCAGGAACACCAGGAGTTGTTCCTGTATTTACACCACGCCATACAGGACCAATACCATTTACAGAATCAATAACTGTTCTTGTAGGTGCCGCGGTATAAGTAGCCCCAGCAATTTCTGTAGTAGCTGCTTCTTGTGCTTTATTGATAAATGCCATTGTGCCTTTAAGATAATCACCAACTCCAACATCAAGAGAACCTCCTGTTGGAAATGCCCCGGCATAACGAAGTAACAATGCTGCCTCAAATTTCTTCTGTACTGTAAAAGAATTTACAACTACACCATTGCGACACATAGAGCCTTTGATCGTACATGCTCCCATTGCACCTGCATTTGCTACTGTCGGTGTTCCTGAGAAACAATCAATTGTAAGACTGTCAGCATGAACAGCAAGAAGTCTACCTATTCCACAGTTTACAGCAGAACCTGCAGAATACAATTTAACAAATTGTCCAATGTAAAGATGATTTACAGTAGTAAATGCACCAGAAGTACAAGTTAAAACAAGAGCATGTTGCTCAGGATATGCAACTGTTACTGCAAAATCGCTTCCTGAATGAAATACAGGAGCAGTAAATTCCCCACCTAAAGAAGCTGCAAGCAATACATTTGTTGCAAGCCCAGCTGATACTGAAAAGTTTACAGAACCAACAGAAGATTCTTTTGTAGTAATAGCCGCCGATGCTTGACCAGAAGGATCAATTTCATTTGGACGAGTTCTATCTTTACTTCCTGTAAACCCCTCTCCTTCAAGTCTGATGTTTTGAAATACTGGTGTGTCTGGGGTAATCCCCCAAACTGCTTCTGCAATATACGACAATATCAGGTCGTCAGAATCTATGGCAGCAGCATATCCGGTCGTTGGGCTCATAATCTTTCTCCTTTCTTTTTAATGTAATGAATCACTTTGGAATGATATTGTTACGTTAATTTGATACCAACCATTTCGGTCGTCTCCTATATCATTAATTGTTGCTTCTCTACATCTCACAGTTTCTCCACACCAATTTCTAAATACTACTGCAAGATCATCTGCTTTACCTCGAATTTCCATTGTCCCTGATCCTAGAGGGGCAAATAATTGAACTACTAATTGACCAATAACACGAAATGTTTTTACTGAATCACCTATATCCATCGCTCTTTCTGATGCAATTACCACTAAAAATCTTGCCCATATTATCGCAGGTGTTTTACTATCAGTTCCTGGTTTTACAAACTTTTCGTTTGGGTATTCAGTTGTAGGGGGAGACCACCCTCCTGTATAGCGAGTACGAAGTTCCTTAAAAATTCTTTTGTTATCTCCGTCTGCCATTTTATTTACCTTCTATTAAAAATAGAACTTATTTGTTTTGCTGAATAACCAAATCTAAACATAGTGCTTCTTGTTTCTTTTTCAACTTGAGAATAATCCCAACCTTTTCTTGCTATATAAGCTCTTGTTTCATCAAGAGCAAGCCCCACCATCGGCCACGGATACTGCATACTACAACCGTTTTCAATAAATGGGATATAATGAACATTATTAAAAACCCAAATAATATCAAATAATCCTTGTCCTGACTTTGTTCCTTGTTTTAATGTCGAAAGTTGACCTCTTATTTCTTCAGTTGTTCGTAATCTTGTCGGATTACCATATTGTCCTACTGTATCACTTGGGGGAGTATTCATTGATACTCTCCAATTTGTTAAAGCAAAACCTCCTTTAAATCCCTCCCATTGAGAATTATCTGGTGCTACAGGGCATCTACTTCTAATGGCATTAAATAAAAATATGATAATCTCAATTTGTCTACATTTAAATTCAGTAGGAACTTCCTTTTCACAAAAATTATTCAAATCAGTTTGAAATTGTCGAAAGTTCCAAAATAACATTTACTTTCCTTTTCCACCTTTTTTAGTTCCTTTTTTAGATCCTTTACCAGAACATCCCATTTTATATGTCCTCTATATTAAAATTGTTAAACACATTCCACTTATGACAGGATTTTCTAAGACATTTTATTTTTATTGCCCCCATTGCATAAATTTCAACTGGTATTGAACCTTCTTCATTATGTTTGCCAAATGCAAAATACCATTTCCCATCTTCTTGTTTCTCAATTAATCTCTTCCCACAATGAATACAATTTACAAATATCTGGCTCATGATGCACTCGGTGATGAACTTGGGCTCGTACTCGGTGAATGAGACGGACTAGAACTCGGACTAGATGAAGGAGAAGAAATAACACCTTCCACTCTATCATCTTCAACAAGATAAAGAACATGAATACCTGGAAATTCATATTTTTCAATGCTTTCTACTCTATAATAATCAGTAGCAGAAATATAAAGACGATCAAATCTTTCTGTACCATAAGAAGCAGGTACAAAGCATTGTAATTTAAATGTAGGTTCTTTTCCTGTATATCCTTCATTGTTCATAATTGCTGATCTTAAATTATTAATGAGTAAACCGTAAACAGGGTCTTTTCTCACTGTCCATTTATTTGTAACTTCAAAAGATGCATTTTGTTCATCTGCAGGTATTAATATTCTTACATCTTCAATATTGCATTTAAAAAATATGGAATTATATTTAACTATATAATCTTCAAAAGTATCTGCGGTTTTATTCATTACAATAAATGTTTCATTGTTCGATTGTAATATATCTCCAGGAATAACAACAGTATTCCATATAAGAGTTGCATCAAAATGACGTTCTTGAAAAGAAGGTTCTCTAACCATTTCTCGCATAGTGTTAATGATCATTTCAGTTAAATTTGTAGGTGACCTTAATATCGTAAAAGTCGATCCTAATTCATTGATCACTTCTGCAATGTCTGGTCCTAAATCTTCACTCATAAAATTTCACCTACATTAATATAAGAAAGCAAATCATCATGTGTTATGTCTCTTCCAAGATAATCATAACGAAATCCTGCATTAATTACAGTTCCAAAAAATTTATAAGAATCAACCCCTCCAAATAATCCAGGATTAACAGCCATCGCATCTTCAAATTCTTTATCCATCTGTTCAATCAAACTTTTATAATGATCAAACCTCATTTGCAAATTTATTTGATTATACTTAAATTTTTGTGCTGAAGCCACCCACAAAATAAAACAAGAATGACGTAAAGCCCGTTTAGTAATCCACCACACCCGAGTTGGATCAGTTTCAGGAAGAGTCCAACCCAACTCGGATATAGCAGAATCAACAGCAGATTCATATCCATCACTGGATAGAATAGTAGAAGATGTTGAAAGTAACACCCCAACGGCAACAATTATTTCAGTAAGTGTGGCCATAACATCCTCGATTATTTTGCTTTTTTAATTAATTTCGGGACAGCTTTATCTTCTTTTGCTTCTTTAACAGGTTTTGCTTCAACAGGAGCATTTACTGAAAGTTTTTTGATTATCTTGATATTATCCAGATTATTTACAACATGAGTTGGAAACGGTTCTTTTGAGTCATCATAAATCGTTCCAGCATCAATAATGCTACTGTTTTCAAGTTTTAAATTTACCTTTACTTGTACTTTCATTGTGTTCTTTCTCCTTAGAGATTATGGTGTTAAATTAAGAAGTTGAAGGGCTTGAACTTGCACTAGTACTTGGTGAAGTTGAAGGGCTTGAACTTTCACTTGTACTTGGTGAAGAACTAGGGCTACTAGATTCACTTGTACTTGGTGAAGGACTTGAACTTGGTGAAGAACTTGCACTAGTCGAAGGACTTGAACTTGGTGAAGTAGAAGGACTAGTAGAAGGTGAAGGACTATGTGGTGAATACAAGTTCATATGAGCAACTTGCACTTCCAAAACTGCAAGTGCAGCAGCTAAAACATCACAGTCATCCTGTAACCTATTAAGGGCTTCTCTTATGGTATAATCAGCCATGATAAACCCCCTTTAGGATGCACTTGGCGAAGAACTCGGTGAAGTTGAAGGACTGTTTGGTACATATATCTTCAAATTAGCAACTGCCGTCTGCAAAACTAACACTTGAGCCTGCATTGTTGCTACAGCCTCTTGCAAACGGTTTATTGCTTCTCTTTTACAGTAGTTAGACACAATAAACCTCCTTTGCTATATAAGGGGTAGAATTAACTACCCCTTATATGTAGTAGTTAGTATTACTTATTACCGACAATGTAATTTGTAAGTTGCATCAGGATGATAAAAGACCGGAAGACCTTTATCCTGAACACGAAGCCACATACCTTCCGGGTCCCATTCATCTTTTGTATCAGCAAAGAAACCCCACCTACGATCAAGACCATAAGGAGCTTCCATAAATTCTGCAACTGCATCCCCACCAACATTAGTTGCCAACATAAGGAAAGTATCATCGTCAATGAATTTCTTCCTCATAACAACTTTATCACGCCCGCCAACAAACGTAGCGGAAGGTTGAGCAAGAACAGTAATAGTCCCTGCTACAGGATCAACAGCCGTAATTGTTTCATCTTCCCAAGTATTGTAAGTAACAGTGTTGATAAATCTTGCTGTACCACCTACTTCAAAATCAGTAGTATCATCAAGATAAATAGTTGTGCTACCAGGAGTAGTAGTCAACCAACCCTGAACTTCATAAAGTTCATCATAAACAGTCAATTTACCAACACCAAGAAGAGCAGCAAGAACAGGACCTGGATTAGAGAAAAGATCACCATTACCGAAAGACGATTTTTCAAGAAGAGCCTGAATTTTAGAATCCAGAATGAGGACTTTCAAAAGTTCACTATTCAATATACAATAATCAGGTTGAACTCCTGCATCAGTAGAAAGAACAGTTTTGCCATCAAAAATATCTTCAACAGGATTACGAGATGTTCCTGTAACCCAGTTTCTTGTAGTAGGATCAAGGGTTACTTGGTGTGTAGAAGGAACACCATAACTAACAGTGAATTTTGCCCCGCCGTTAATATTGTAACTAATCGACCCATTTACAATCATAGATGCAAGCATCCATTCCCTACGACGTTGACAACGATACTGAAGTTTTTTAGCACCTTTAGCAAGTTTTCTTTCAGCAGTATCATAAGTTGCAGTAGTACCAGGTTGACGAAGATTGTTTAAAAATTCTTCATCAAAAAACATTTTTTCTTTCCAGTAAGCTGCCCGCGCTTCACACTGACCAATTCCATCAATCCCGATAGTCGGGGCAATGGAACCAGGAGCAACAAACGGGGTCATCCCGCCAGAAGTGTATTCAGTTTCCCATTTAATTGTATCCGAAGGATACGGTACAGATGCAAACAAGTTAGAAAAAAAGTTAGACGGCACCTTATCCAATTTCGAGATAAGTTTATTCAGTGTCTCTAACTGCAATGCTGGTATTCCTTGTGTACCTTTCATTTTGATTTAACCTCCCTTAGTATTTATTTTGTTTATTTAAGAATAGTAAAACGACCATCAGTAACAGCACCAAGAGAAGTAATCGCTGCGGCTGTCATATTTATTAAAGATGCTGTATAAAGAATTGCATTAGAAAGAACAACAGTCGCCAATGCACCAACAGCATCTTCACCAATACCAGTGTCTACATCTTTATCAAGAACATACTTGGCAATCGAATACGGAGTAGAACCAGAAACAACATACACATAAGCATGTTTTGCAGTAGTTCCATTCGTTGCAGTAAAAGCACCACAAGTTATGTCTGCATAAATTGACACCGTAGTGCGGTCAATAGCAGTTATAACACCACAATTTACAAGACCGTCGCCTGATGTATTCTCGAAGTAAAGTTGATCACCAACAATGAATTTGTAAGAATCTTCGATACTTACATAAACATGACCAGACGAAGCATTTGCTACCATTGCAGCAACACCAAGTGCTGCATCAGTATTAAGAGCAGCTACCTGAGAACCATAAACAGGAACATAAGGATACAATTTCCCCACATTCCCTGCTGCCGAAGTGTTGACACAAAGAACTGTACCTGCTTTCAATACACCATAACCAGGAGCAAGTGTTTTGTCCAGAATGAGGGCAATGTCTCTCTGAGAATGAAACAACTTCTTGATGCCTGCACCATCCGGATTTTGAACCATCTGAGGAATACTTCCACCTATCACTTTCATTTTAAAACCTCCTCTTTTATTTATTGTTTATTATTTTTTTTCTGCGGGGGTCTGCCCGCAATGATTAAGCATCCGATTAACGATTGCGTCCGATTCCATTTCTTTAGCACTTGAACCACCATCGAAATTTTTAGAATGTACACTAAAACCATGAACTGTAGAATCTTCTTCCGAAGTCCAGTCTTTCAATTCAGTAACAACAGCAGCGGTGAACGCTTCAACATCCAATTCACCTTCTTTTATAAACGCTTCATGAGTAATCAACCTTCTTACTTTATCATGCAAACGTTCGGGAATTTCTGCTTCAACAAACTTCACATTAAAGATTTCATTAGCAGAATTAGTAAGGTCTTTTTCATGACGAAGAATTTCAGTTTTTTCCAATGCAAGCAAGCGAACTTCTGCCCCTTTAATTTCTTCAGAAAGTTTATTGTTCGTATCTGCCAATGTACCATTTGCTTCTTTTGCTGTTTTGAGTTCTGCTTCAAGAGATGCCAATTTACCCGAAAATTTTGCTTCAATTTCTTTTACAACAGCGTCATACTCTTCAGGACTTTCTGTTTTAAACTGATCTACGGTGACCTTCATGTTTGTTTCCTCCTTTTCGCTAAATTTGTTTTCTTCTGTTGAATCTTTTTCTGTAAGATATTCAACCATTACTTCTTCATCTTCTTCTGACATTACTACAGATTTCGTGTTAGGATCATAACCGAATGTACAAATTGAAGCTTCTTTAAGAATTGTTTTTCTCCAAATTGTTCCTGGTCCTTTGAAAGTGTAACCATTTACCTCAGCAGTTTCTCCTTCACTTAGTTGTTCAATTACTGTAGGAATACCATAAATTGATGCTTGATATGGAAATCCTGCTAACGAATTTTGACGAAAAGCAAGACTTTCAGGCGTATCTATAAAAACAAATCCCTCACCAATAGTAAGTTGATTATTGTCTTTATTTATTTTTGTAGCAAAACCTATTTTTTTGGAAGTATAATGATCTTCGAGAATGGGTATTTTCTTTGCAAAAGAGAATCCACTTACATCAAATGCAACATCTCCCCAATACCAATGACCTTTAATAGTTTTGCCAGAATATGCTATCATTTCTAATGAAGGTTTTCCCTCATCAGAATTATTGGTTACTGCAAAACAGTTTTCTTCAATGAATTGCATTGCAGATTTTTTTAATTTTAAGGTTTCCTGTTTCACAAAACACCCCCTCACAAACTTATATTATTCTATCAAATATCATATATGAAAAATTAAGTCAAGACTTTTCTTACCTATTCATAAAATTTTAACTTCCTCCTAAGGTCCTCACTTTTATAATAATTTCTTTACATTCAATTCTTCCTAAAGTTGTGGTTATTCTATTTAACAAAGTGTAATTTACCATATCAGTTCCTCCAGATAACCAAATAGTAGCAACATTCGTGTTATATACACTAGTTTCTTTAGTTATTCCTGCAGGAACATCCCATTCACAAGTTGCTAATGTATCCCCATCAAGCCATAATGTCCAATCTATTTCATAATCTAAATAAGCAGAAGGGTGTTTAACAATAGATGCCATGTCTGTTACTCTAATATTGCCCATTTTATTCTCCTTTAATACCCCATGATCTATTTTCTTTTGCAATTGTGATAGTTCGATTATCATTTACAATTTTTATCGTTCTATTATTTGGGGTTTCCCCACAAGTTGAAGGTGATGGGGAAGGTGAAGATGAAGGACTTGTGCTTAAAGAAGCAGAAGGGCTTGAACTAGGACTAGTTGATGAACTATGGCTTGGACTAGTAGAAGGGGTAATGCTCGGGGAACTACTAGGTGAAGTTGAGGGACTTGAACTTTCAGAAGTTGATGGGGAAGAACTAGGACTAGTTGAAGGACTTGAACTAGGGCTTAAACTAGGGCTTGTTGAAGAACTAGTTGAAGGACTTGAACTTTCACTTGTTGATGGGCTTGTTGAAGAACTAGTTGAAGGACTAGCAGAAGGGCTAGCAGAAGGACTTGTTGAAGAGGAAGTTGAAGGACTTGAACTTTCACTTGTTGAAGGGGATGAACTTTCACTTGTTGAAGGACTGACAGAAGGACTGGTCGAAGGGCTTGTTGAAGATGAAGTAGAAGGAGAAGAACTTTCTGAAGATGAAGGACTTGAACTCTCACTAGTCGAAGGACTTGTTGAAGGTGAAGAACTTTCACTTGTAGAAGGTGAAGCAGAAATACTTGTAGAAGGTGAAGTAGAAGGACTATCACTTGATGAAGTAGATGGGGAAGAAGATGGGGAAGAAGAAACACTCGATGAAGGAGAAGAACTCTCTGACGATGAAGGACTCTCACTTGGAGAAGAAGATATGCTTGTACTTGGACTTGTTGAAGGACTTGTTGAAGAACTTGATGATGGAGAAGAACTAGTAGTATGTGAACCTTCAGTTGCACTTGGACTAGATGAAGGTGAAGAACTTTCTGAAGATGAAGGGCTTGAACTTTCAGAAGATGAAGGGCTTGTTGAAGGACTTATTGATGGAGAAGAACTTTCAGAAATAGAGGGAGACGTTGACGGTGAAGAACTCTCACTAGTTGAAGGGGACGTTGATGGTGAAGTTGAAGGACTTGAACTTTCAGAAGTTGATGGTGAACTACTTGATGACAAAGAAGGGCTAGTTGAGGTACTTTCACTTGGAGAAGTAGAAGGAGATGAACTCTCACTTGATGAAGGTGACGTTGAAGTAGAAGTTGAGGGACTTGAACTTTCACTTGATGAAGGTGACGAACTTGGTGAAGAACTCTCTGAAGTTGAAGAACTTGCTGAAGGACTTGTTGAAGGTGACGAACTTTCACTAGATGAAGGACTTGTTGACGGTGAAGTAGAAGGTGATGAACTCTCTGACGATGAAGGGGAAGAACTTTCGGAAGTAGAAGGACTTGAACTCTCACTAGTCGAAGGACTTGTTGATGGGCTTGAACTTTCACTTGTTGAAGGTGAAGAACTTTCTGAAGATGATGGACTTGAACTCTCACTAGTTGAAGGACTTGTTGAAGATGAAGTAGAAGGAGAAGAACTCTCTGAAGACGATGGACTTGAACTTTCAGAAGTAGAAGGACTCGTTGAAGGTGAAGTTGAAGGTGATGAAACTGCTCCTGATACCCATTCATTTCCATTTTCATCTACCCAAATATCTCCTGTTTGATCAACCCATCTATTTTCAGGAGAAGGTGAAGAACTAGGGCTACTAGATTCACTTGTACTTGGTGAAGGACTTGAACTTGGTGAAGAACTTGCACTAGTCGAAGGACTTGTTGACGGTGAAGAACTTTCAGAAGCAGAAGGAGATGATGATGGTGAAGAACTTTCAGAAGATGAGGGGCTTGTTGAAGGTGATGATGAAGGGCTCGTACTTGAAGAAGTTGAAGGACTAGTTGATGAACTTGTTGAAGGTGATAAACTCTCACTTGTTGACGGTGAAGTAGAAGGTGAAGAACTTTCTGAAGATGAAGGACTTGAACTTTCAGAAGATGAAGGTGAAGAACTCTCTGAAGACGATGGGCTTGAACTTTCAGAAGTAGAAGGACTTGAACTTTCACTTGTTGATGGAGAAGAACTTTCAGAAGTAGAAGGAGACGTTGATGGAGAAGAACTCTCACTAGTTGAAGGAGACATTGACGGTGAAGTAGAAGGACTAGTAGAAGGTGATGAACTCTCACTTGTTGACGGTGAAGTAGAAGGACTAGTAGAAGGTGATGAACTCTCACTTGTTGACGGTGAAGTAGAAGGTGAAGAACTTTCACTAGATGATGGAGAAGATGATGGAGAAGTTGATGGTGACGAAGAGGGAGAAGAACTTGCACTATTGACTGCACCTTCAACAAATGTTGCTACTTGTGCCCAACTATTCCCTGTAGCTGTTCTACTCCATGCAATTACGCAAGTTCCACCAGATTCAGCAGCAGAAGCAGCCCCTACAACTTGTGAGCCCATGTCCCATTCAGTATTTATTTGGGCGCCAGTAGTAACAGCCAACCCTGCTATGACAGTATCAGCAGCATCAACAATTGCACCTATACCATAAGCACCTGTAACTACTCCTGTAACTGTAACTGTATGAGGAGTTTCTGTTGAAGCACTTGAATTAGCAGTATTATAAATAATACCATTAATTGTACTAATTAAAGGTTGACAAGTTGCTTGTATATCAGTACAAGTGCCTGCTGGTGTGACTGTTATATTTTTTGCAGAACCAGTAGGAGGATTTCTCAAATACCAAATAGAAATAAAAGAAGAAGTTCCTCCTACTCTATATCTTCCTGCAGGAATTTGTGTAAAAGATAAAGGTGTTCCAGCAGCATCCCATACAACACTATTAATTACTGAATCAGTATCAGATGTATCATAACCAGTAACAACTACAACAAGACATTTAGTATTTGCATCAGGAGTATGAGCAAAACTAAAAGCCCCGGAGTTTACTTGATTAGTGCTTGATGTAGGTGTACCTAATGAAATTGCCACTGCATTTATCCTATAATATTTTTAAATTCTCCCCAAGGACTTAATTCATATCTTCTTAACTTTCCCCTACGAGGACCTGTAAAATTTGAATCATGACGAATATCCAAATTAGGATTTTTTGTTTTAAATACTTCAGATTTAAACTTTCTCAAATGTTCCTCTAAATAAGGTGACAAATATTTGCAGTCTCCACTAACTGCAATTCTAGCAGCAGTAACAACTTCAGGAGGAAAAGCACCAGGTTCTCCTAATCTTCTTAATATTCTCAATCCTCCTTCAAGTAAAACAAGTCTTTCTTCAATAGATTCAATAAGTAATTTTCTATCACAAATCAATTGAGATAATGCTTTTCTTTGTCTATTCCAAAAACTATACATCCCATTTAATTCAGGATGATGACCCCCCCATTCAACAAACCAACAATTATAGTTGTAATAAAACGTATCATTTGCAGGAGGTTTCCAATCAAAATGTTCACTTGTATACAATACATCATGTTCGGCAATTGCAACAAAATCAGTAGTTGCTACTTTCAAACCTTCAAGTTGCTGTTTATAAATATTTAACCAATTACGTCCAATGGCACCAACACATATATTTATTCCTAAATCTATGGGTTTTTGTGACACAGAAATTATAGGATTATCTCCTGCTGCAATCTTTAGATACTTAATACAAAGTTCAGCTATTTTTGGATCTAATCTATTCTCCGTAAGGTACAGGATTGTCTTTTTCATTTTATTATTCTTTCATCCATTTACTTTTTTCTTCTAATGACCATTCAATAGAATCAGAAAATGCTGCATATTTACCACCAAGTTTTGAACTGATAACACCAATCTGCGTTTTTTCTTCTTCACTGATTTGAATACAAATGGGTTGTTTTTCACTATCATACCAAACATTCTCAATTTTTACTCTCATTTTATTTCTCCTCAAAAATGTATTTTTCTACCATGAAACACTGTTTATACTTCTTTGCTTTTTCTCTTAAATCTTCGATATTAATTCTTTTTCCTAACAAGAATTGTTCTTCGAGAGATTCAGGAGATTGTCTTGCTGTTCTATAATGACCTTCTATAATATGATTTGCAAGATTGTTAATAAAATATGGTTTACTACAACAAATCATATATGGTTTATCAGGAATATTATTTCTTAATACTACTTCTAATTCAACGGGATTACAAAATTCCTTATTAATTATAATAGGTAAAATATCTGTTTTTCTAAAAATAGTTGAAGTTACTGACATAGGATAACCCCAAGAACGATATTTACCTTTCCATTCCCACATATAATCATGAATTAAAAATTCAGGACTATTAATCATAAAAGGGGCAAGTCGCAAACTCAAACAAAGAATGGAATTTTTAAATTCTTCAAATATATTAAATTTCTCTTGTACTTCCTCATCAAATGGAAGTAATCTTATATCATCATCACAAAGGAACATTGTATATTCTCCAAGATTTTCTATCACCAATTGTTTAAAATCATTATACTCTCTTATAAATTCAATATGAGGATACATTGTTCGTAATTTGACGTAACCACTTTCAAATTCATCATCATGAGTATAGATGACAGTTGATAATTGGTTGTCACTTCTAATACAGGTTTCAAGCTGACAAGCACGATTTTTACTAAAAATTATAGTCTTAATTTTCATATCACACTTTCTGAAAACAACTTTGAAAATTCGGGTAACAATCGTGGACAATGTAGTCTGTCCTCGTCCAAATCTGTTTAAATCCTATAGGTTCCACAATATGCTGTAAATAATCAGGTGTAAACCCCCAAAAATGTGTGCGTCCTTCTGAAGCATGATCGCAGTAAATCAATCTTAATGCCCATTCAATCTCTTCATTTGTTTCCGCACTTGTCAATATTTCTGCTTGTTTACGTCGGTCATCAACATCAATTATTAAAGTACCATTTATTTTTAAAATTCGTTTCCATTCATATAAAGCTATTATAAATTCCTCTTTCTTTAAATGATCTACAAAATTTACAGTAAGAATTTCATCTACTTCATCATTATTAAAAGGTAAATTTCTTGCATCAGCATGAATGTCTGTTACATTATTGTCTTTATTTTGACGAAAAGGAAATTTATAATATTTATCAATCGTAGTTCTATTGTGGTCTGCAAGATCAAGATGCATATACGCAAGTTTCCCTACTATATCAATATTGGTATATCCATCTAAATAGACAGTCCCATTGGCAAGATGTAGTTTCATAAAATTATCCGTTTTTTAAAGAATCCATTGTCTTTTGACATTTTTCATGATAATCTTTACAAGGAAATTCAAAAGTACAAGTGTTTTCTGTTTTTCCTAACTAAGAATAAAATCTACCTACTAAACGTAAAAAATAACTTTTCATGATAATCTCCTTATCCAATCAGATGCTTGCCCTAATCCTTCTATGTAATCAACTGCATTAGAAGCAACTATTTTATGACCAAGAATACCCCAACTATGACACACAATCATATTTGGTAATTTTGTTTCAAATGTTTCAAGACTGTAACGAGTTATCCCTAACTGTTTTTCTAAACGACCAGGTTCACCGCACATATTATCAGGCAAATCTTTCAATGCTAATCGTTCTTCTAACGTGGCAATCAATGTTTTTCTATTAGCAATACATTGAGATAATACTGGTCTTGCTCTACGAGAAAAAACACCTTCTCTCATATGAAGATTCCAACGATTATAATTATAACCAAAATGTACAGGTCGAAATAAAAAATGTTCTGGTGTATAAAAACAATCATCTTCGGTTAATGCAACATATTCTGTTCGTGCTAATTTAGCACCTAAAAGAACTTGTCTATATATATTTTTTACTGATCTTTCTTTTTTAACTACTACGTTATATCCTAAATCCATAGTTCTTTGAGAAATACTAACTATAGAATAGTGGAAAGTTTTCAAACTTTCCACTACAAGATCCATTATCTTTGGAGATATACGATTGCAGGTATAAAATAATATAGTCAAGTCTTTCTTTGCATTTTGGTTCATTACTTGGTCCTCAAGAGCCACCCATCTTTAGTAAAACCAAAATGAAATCTTTTATCAAAATCAGTTAAAATAAAATTTTTGTGGTTATGTAAAAACCAATCTCTTGCTTCTCCTGGACCAACAAGTTCTCCTTGTCTTCCATAACAATCTTCGGCAACCATATATTGACCTGGGGTTACAATATGACGATATTTATACAAATCCCATTTTACTTGACTTCTGTGATGGTCTCCGTCGATAGATACCATAACTGAACCATTACCCACAATTTCTTTAACTTGTTTTATAATTTCTTCATTATTGGATTTCCCTTTTAAATAAGTAATTCTAGGATGAGAAATAAGAGGACCACGAGGAGAAGGATCAATACTAATAACCATCCCTTTACCTGTCATTTCAAGAAAATCTGCCATCATCAATGCAGAAGCACAATAAGCAGTTCCTATTTCAACAATAAAATCAGGTTGCTTTTCAAAAATTGCCATTTGATAAAGTACAATATCCGTTGGCATCTTTATCATTTTAATGCCACGCCATCTTGGGTCTTTCCCTACAAGATGTATATTTTTATAGAAAAATGCTTGTAATTCTGTTCTTTTTTCTTCGGAAACTCTTTCTCTTCCCATTGTTGTTTCTCCTATATTCCATTTTGATAAATTAACATCTTCCCATGTAGGGGGTTTAAATTTATCTAATACCCAAGCAAGATTTCTTGTTTGTTTACCCCATTTATTATTAAGCCATAAATCCATTGAATGTCGTCTTGCTATAGATACTTCATGCCCTGTTATTTTATAAGGAAAACCTATACCTCCTCTAAACCAATGAGCAAACCAAGTTTTCTTATTTACTACCATTCTACCACCAGAAAGCCATGCTTTTAGAGCAACTTCGATACCTTGTTGCCCCCAACTGCCATGATCTTCATCACACCCGCCTAGTTCCCAAAATCTATCTTTATGCATAAAGAAACAAGGACCCATACAGCCCATCGTGTCCCCAATTTCTTCTTCTTTATGATGCCATTTTTTCCATTCTTGCCCTGTATAATACAAGGATCTTAATTCATTTTTATCATTCCACCCAATAAACATATAATCTGTTCGTTTATGTGTTTTAGGTAACCATGTTTCATGATCAAGATTATACATTCTTGGAATAACAGTCCACTCATATTCACAATCTGCTATTAGTTTTACATCAAATCCTTCATCAACAGCACAATGAGCATCCAACTTCATAATAAATTTGCTTTTTGCTACTCTGGCAGCTTCATTAATAGATTGTCGTTGTCCTCTTGGTTCAGTATGATGAATAATGTTAACTCTAGGATCATCTTTAATAGGAGGGTCTGGCCAATACCCATCACATATAGCAATTACTTCTATTTCTCCTCGGGCATTTTCGAGGACATTCTCAATAGTTCTTTGAAGATAAACCTCATTCCTAGCTGGAATGATTACTGTAACACCATCCATTTTCATCCCCTTTTAATAAAATAAATATCCACCTGAGAGTATTGTCCCTGATCGTTTGAAATTCCCACTACTTTCTTGTGTATTGTTAGTTACCGCTGTGTTTGAAAATGTAACAAGATCATCGCCAGTGGTACCCTCTATATCATCGGCCCCGCCTACATAATCGAGATTGCAAGTATCTCCGTATCCGATAGACGAGGCGACGGTAAATGTCCGACTTGAGTCTGAACCTGACGGAGAAGTAAGAGATATATCCGTCCCTGCCGTTGAACAATCCAAGTTAAAATCTGCGGCATCATATCCTGACGTTACAACAGGTTCTGAGAAATTTATCGTAGCTGTCGATCCATTAACGGCGGCAGATGTTACAGTAGGGACTTCATCAGTGGGGGGGACATACCCCTCATAGGTGGTCATATCGTCATACCAATGACCGTGAGCAGTTGCCGACTCATCTATTGGAGCGAGTCTGATCGATGTTATGTTTGCCCCTCCACCTGATCTATCAAAATTTACCAAGGTATAAATCAATTCATCATCAATCCATAATTTTGTTTCCCCGTCAGTACTGCCAATGGTAGAGGGTACTTTAACATATTGACGCATTTTTCGCCAATTAGTACCCATCCCCCCTACACCGCCAACAAGCATATTATATGATTTCCAATGGGTAGCACAATCATAAGTCCCGTCCCCATTGGACTGACAATAATCCCCGCTAGTGCTCATAGTCCCCATTGCAGCAGTAGGGGTCAAAAGTCCTGTCGTTGCCCCATAGGCAACCGTCCCATATAGGGTGTTCGACCCGAAAAAAGTAATTAAAGCCGCCAGGTAGTTCTCATCTGAACCACCATTAAACGGTCGGATTGATTTACATCCTCCGCTTGACCATGTCAACGGCCAAACATCATATTTTTCATACCATACGATCGTCACTTCGGGGGCATCTGTAACATTTATATCGAAAAAAGCGGTACAGTTTCCGTCTGCAGCATTGAGTTTTGCGCAAACCCCTGTATCAGAATAACAACCATTGGCGATACCAGTTACAATCTCCCTACATCCATAATCACCTGGGCTGGTACTGATCAATGATGTCCCAAGAACATCACCTGTAGCCGAATACGATTGATTAGCCCCGAATATAAATAGGCAGAATACAAATAGTATTAATCTCCGCATCATTCGTACTCCAGAATAAACGACATAAGACGACTAGCTGATAGAGTGCTCGTAAAAGTCGCAGGTGGAGTTCCTGTTTCTCCGGATAATGTTTGATAGTACCCCCCAGTTCCGCCAGCATCTTCACGCCCGACTCTTGAGCTACTACCCAAAATATCATAGTAATATACCCCAAAATATAATACATCATTCGTTGCAAAAGTAAGACTTTGCCCAGATTCAACTGTCACAGTCGTTTTTGCAATCCATTGGGCAGTTCCAGGTACAGTTGCAGTCCCTTTACCAATTAAAGTCTTAGTTCCTGTAATGTCTTTATAGACTACTACAGATGCCCCATCAGCTGCCCAAAGTGAACCTGTATAAAACTGAATTGTTTTAATAGTACCATTCTCAGTTGCAGTCCATTGAGTTGTAACAATAGCATCTTCCCCCGCTACTGATTCACTAGTGGGTGCCCCTGTTGGCGTCCCATCGGAGTTAGGCCAGCCAACATAAGTAGAACCCCCGACTGTTAATACCCCACCACCCATTATCAATCCCCCTGCATAGCAGGAGGTTGCTATGCAAAAAAATAACAATATCATTAGAATTGTTTTTATCATGATGCCCCTCCGTCAACCCAAGTATTCCGTTGACCATGACAAGCCCCTATCGTTGCACTTTGATTATGTATCCATGTCATGGAACCTGCTGTAGCAGGAGAATCAATGGTATCCCCTGCATCAACCGCTGCCGCAGTACAATATGTGAGAACCATATTACTAGCTACTTCTATTGTAACAATCCCGGTAGTTGTTGACATATACCCGGCTGCGTAACCTACTGTAGCTGGGTGTCTAATTGTAGACACTAATCCTACATAAAATACAGATCCTGATTGACTTGGCCCAGGTCCTACTTGCCAAACATCATTAGTATCCCAATTATTATCTGTTCCTCCTGCTAATGTGCAAGTTATCGTAGTCCCATCATTAGCTGTTACCGTACAACTAGAAACATCAGTAACATTATATACTGTCATTCCTACCATCGAAGAAGTAGTAAAAGACTCCCCACTATCAGTCATTATTGCTTGATCGTTGCTACCATCATGAACACCAGAAGCATGAGTAAGCACAATAGGAGGAACAAGTCCAGTTAAATTACCAGTAAGTGCAAGACTTGTTCCAGCAGATACACCTATATTACCATTAAATAAAACAGGTGCCCCTGCTGAACCTATATTAATACCAAGAGCAGTTAATACCCCTGTTCCAAAAGTAATATCAGGTTCATAACTTGCAGGGTTAGTATTGCAACTAATTACTCCTCCTGTTGCAAACGTACAAAGATAGGTATTTGTTAAAGTACCACTGAAATCTATTTGGGTTGCTGTAGGACCAATGCACATACTTGATTCAGCCCCATTTTGATTAACTTTCCAAATATTTGCTTCAGGATATAATTGATTTTTACTTGCTGTTGGTGTTCTTGATGTATTATTCGTTATTTCTAAATAATAATTTGTATCTGAACCAGTACTAATTCCTAAATAAGTATCCAAAGCTTCAATTGTTAATGTTTTCCATGCATTTGTTTGATATATAACTAATTTATCTGTAATTGCAATGGTACCTGCTGCTGTAAAACTTTCTGGGTGAACTGTTTCAGACCACGATGTAGTAGAGCCCATTAATAAACACATTAAAACTAAAATAATAATCCTTTTCATTTACTTATCTCCTTTTTCATTTACTTATCTCCTTAATTTTAAATCCTGTGAGTAACTATCTCTTATTCTGATTTCTCAGCCAGACCTAAATAGTCTATATTTATAGTTCTCACAGGATATTTATTTAAATTAATCTAATCCATTCTTTATTTTCTCTCACACAGTAACAATGATGATGTCCTAATTTTTCTTGTACTTTCTGAATTAATCCACATCCACGCATATGTTTTGTAACTTCAAGAACTAATTCAATAGGACAATATAATCTTTGTTTGCATATTTCACAATATTCTTTACTCATTTATCCTTCTCGTAGACAATCCATCATTTTCTTAAATGACCATACTTTAAAAGGTGTTATGTGTGCTATTTCTATGTATTGATAAGAACAAGCACAAAAATCAATTTGAGGAGAAAGACTTACCCCACATCTAGGGCATATCCAACCTATATACTCATCTTTCTTTTCACAATCACAATTTTCACAATCACACATGGTTATTCTCCTGCTTTTGCTCTTTTTACAAGAGAAGGTTTCTTTACAGGTGCAGCATCTTGATTAGTGCCTTGTCCTGCTATTGCAGCTTGATCTACAGATAATGCAAGTTCTGGGTAATTTGCTTTTTCAGTTTCTTGTTGCAATCTCATTCTACGGTAATTAGAAAATCCCATCTTCTTAGCAATTATCTCATTAGGAATACCTAAAGTCTCAAATGTTGACCCATGTTTCACACCAAGAAGGGCTCTTGCTACACCTTCAGTGTCATTTACTTGAGAAGTTGGGAAACTAATAGAAAGAAGTAATTCAGGACGTTTCTTTACTATTGAAAATATAGGTTTTTGATTTTTAAAATCAGTGGCAACTTTTTGTGAGAATTTAGTAGGAAATCCAGAAATTACTGATTTAAGAAAGAAAATACTTCCCCAAAAATCATGACGCAAAAACTTTTCAAAGGATGCAACTTCATCAGCTATACGATCTGCCATTGGTCCCCGAGATGCTTTAACAGAAGCAAAAGTTCCTTTAGATTGCCCTGATGTTACATCTTCAGGCTCATTCAAACCTGCTGTAATCATATGAAATATATCATTATCTTGTTCAGTAATATTAGGCAAACTGGGATTCATACATTCAATCTTCATTCCTGGGGGAAGAACAAGTGTACTTCCTGGAGTTTTCTTTGCACAAACACCAGTTTTTTTACGTTCTTCATCAGATAATGAAAGCCAAAGACGAAATGCTTTAGGATCTTCCATTGTAACAATCCATAAATAAGAACCTGCAGATTTCTTATGATCTATCTCATATTTCTTAAGATTTTCATAATGATTTAACCATTCAATTATTGTTCTAAGATAAGATACATTTCTTTTTGTAAGAAATCCTTTATCCCAAGAAACAATAAATCTATAAAACCCACCAAGTTTCTTAAACTGTTTTTTATTTGTCTTACTTTCAATTGTTTGTTCTTCTGTATAACCAGAAACTTGTCTTGCATCTGCAACAAGTTCAGGATATCTTGCTATATAAATTGTAGGAATAAGAGTTGTATTTACTTTTGAAGTATTAGGATTTTCTTGTTTGATAAAATAAAAAAGAGGCATTGTACTTTTTCGAGGATGGTAAATAACCCCATCTTCACCAGAACCCCCAACATTACTTGGGTCAATAAAATCAATCTCTATAAAACCATCACTATGTACTGTAAGGCAAAGAAATAATTCTCCTTCAATGATTGATCTTGCTACAAATTTAGGCCAGAAAGTATAAAGACGGTTTCGTTGATCTAATTCAATTTCTTCAATAACTTCTTGTATTTCAGAAATTTCAGAACTTATCTCAAAACCAAATCCTGTTAAACGTCCTGCTTGTCCTTTAACAGAAGTACCTACTTGAGGATTTTTATTGAACTTATCCCAACAAGCAAGTTGTAAGTCTTCTCTTCCCATCTCTACTTCTTGAGAATTACGAGTAAAATCAGGATCAGTAGCATCTTCCGACTCACCCATCTGCCAAGGCATAGTAAATTGCAAAGCAATAGCACCAAGTTCATTATCATCAAGTTTTGCTAAACCTTGAAGAGCGAGTGTCAATTTGTCTGATTTTTGATTCATTTTATAATTCCTTTTGTTATTTTTCTTCTAAAATAACAAATAAAGACATAAAAGTCAAGACTTTTCCTCAATATTTTGTCTTTTTTCATAAAATTTATCAAAATAAATGAAAAAATTACTGATTTTTTGTCAAATTTTTGTAAGACAACAAATTTTTATTCAAAATCATTGTACCAAAGAATGGTGTAGTGTGCCTTTCTCTGAAATTATTGACATTTATTTCTCTACCTCCATATATTCCCCACGCGTCACTATACATGAAATCGTCCTGAACCCCATATTTTTCCATTTTCTCAGGAGAACCAAACCATCGTTTATCTTCATCATGAAAGAAAACACTCATTTCTTCCTTAAGTATATCTTCTCCTTTACTTCCAAATATAACAAGAGGTGGACATTTATATCTTCCTGTACTAACCGCACTATATAATTCCGAAAAAGCTGTTTTTTGTTTATCATAAAAAGATTGCACAAGTTCCAATCTTATATTATTTTCTTCACACCACCCTACTATATCCCAAAGTCCCCATCGTTCCCCACATATTGCATCCACACCATCATACATTTCATGTGCTTGTATAATAACCATTTTTATATCTTCAAGTAAACTACTTGCTATATGAAATACTCCTAATTTGATATAAAGATATAAAGGATTCCCATTATCAGCAAGAAACATATTACTTCTACTCCCTATTAACCCCTTTGCAGTAACAGTAACAATTGTTCTTGCAGCAGTACGATCTTTCTTCAAAGGATCAGCCCTGTCCACCCCTACAAGTATCGACCAATTCGTGTCGTATAGTTCTGACAGTTTATCAAGATCGGTCAACTCTGCTTGTGTAGGAATCCCAAATTTGTCCCGAAGAGAATATACCGATTCTACAGGAAATAATTTTGCCTGTAGTTCTGCAATTTCACTTAATTCCTCATTGAAGGCAGAAGGTATTTGTTTTCTCATACATTCTTCAATTATTTCCTTAACTTTTACTTTTCTATCTATGATCTTCATTACTTCACTATGAGGGGCAAGTTTACCATCTATCCCAAAATAATTAATTGCTTCTATCATAGGAGCAGTAAAAACTTGTTGGGCATTACTTCCCCACACATTCATAAAATATTGTTCAAAGTCACCAAGAGGAAACTTTTCTCTATAATCATCAAGCTGTTGTTGATCCATATTAGGATTCCAATAATCAGCAACATCAGCATTTTTACTACACCGATAAGAAAAATAAAGACTCTTTACCTTCCTTGTTACGAAAGATTGATACATCTTATATAAAACATGAGTTTTTGGGGAAACTGTGGAATCTATGACTCCAAGAGCATTAGGAATATTTCTTACGGAACCATCTAATTGAGTGAAGAACTTTGGGTTTTTCATATCAAACATTTCAGAAAAAGTGTATCCTGTTATGTTTGATACTATACCAGAAAATGATGATATAGGACGAATTACAGAAGTAACATTTCCTTTTTCATCACATAAACGTAATTCTTTTTCTTGTATATTTCTAGTACCACAAATTCGTAGTAACTCAGGACTATTCCTGATAATATCTCTCATTATATCATAATGAACAAACTTTGTCTGTTCCTTACTATTTGCACCTAATACTATCTGTTGTTTTGTCCAGTTAAAGAACTTCCACAATTGAATTAAACAAGCAGCAAGAGATTTTCCTTCCCCCCGCATCCAACAAAGTATTATGAGTTTGTAGATAAATCGACCATCAACCATCCGCAAACATCTACGAAATTCTTCTTTTTGCATCTCCCATATAAAATTATAACTTTTCCCTGACCGAGGATGAATAGCAGTAGATAAGTCTTTTATAGGAGTCCATACTGCTATATCACTCCCCTCAGGATATATAGGAATGCATACTTTATCTTCACACCACTTAATAAATCCTTCAGGTCCATCTCTATAGTCAAGGGGAATATATATTTGATACGGGGGAAGTTTATCAGGATCACAAACAGAAAAGTCAAATATTCCTACAGGTTCGTCTGGTGGATTCATAACTGCTAAAGCAAATTCCCTGAGTTGTGATAAATCTTTCACCCGTTTGATCAAAGTTGTCATTATCGGATTATCCCTTTCTTATTATCACTATTCTCTGATATTTTTGCATAATGTCCATTATCTCCAAACCCTACTCGCCCAGTACCAGCTTCAGGATCAGGCATAGACAATACTCCCACACTTTTCCACATATCCGATATAATCCGCATAGTTTCGCGAATTTCCTTATAAATAGGATGCATCTTAATATTCCCTTTATTATCTAAAAATGTAATATTTATAAGACTTTTTTCAACAATTTTTTGTCTGCATAACATAGAATAAAGGGGTATGATATGCATCCCAATTTTATAAAGAACATCGTCATTCAAATAGCGATAAGTAGTAAAGACCATATCAGTTAAGGCATTTAAGTATTGTATTTGAACATTACATTTCTTTACTTCATCTGTGGGTAAAGGCTTAAATAAACAAGCATTACGAATAGGGCAATCCTCAGTATGACATTCCTGAATACAGTCCCATGCGATAAGTGATTTCCCTTCACGGACTAATCCTTTCTGCATACTGCTATTACTAATATCAATATTAGGTGCTTGCATAAAACACTCCTTTCTCATACTCTTACAGAGAAAGTATAAAACTAGAAAAGGAAAAAAGTCAAGACTTTTCCTTTATAGTGAATGGTATAGTGTTATAGTTATGATTTTTAGAAACATTGTTATAATATTTAGGAACTAGTGTTTAGGAACGAGGGGTTTTTTATCAAATTTTATAGGGAATATTATGCTCAGTACCTGTCGATCAGTATCATTTTCCGCTCGCCAGATAGAACGAGGGGGGCGTATCTACTTGATTTTATTATCTTTTTTCTTTTCCTTTTAATTAATCCTTTCTCTCATTCATTCTATTAGCGTTTATATAGTTATGTATATGTTCATGTATAGGACAAGGTATATGTATTGATTAGTTTTCTTGCTTGTCAATACAATGCTGTATTGCATGTATGTTATGCTTCAATATAGCACGTTCTATGCGTCTGCCTTGACGTGTGACTGTACTTTGCATATCAAGTAATGTGATGTGATATGTGTTGACTATTTGAATGACAAGGCGTGTAATGTGTGTCGATATTGTTTACATATTTAAAGCATATGATTTAGTATATACCTTTGATTATTCAATAGTTATCAATATTTACTTGATTATTTGTCGGAATTGTTTACAATATGTTGAAATATCTTACACTATTTGATTTATATCAGGTTTCATATACATAGTATTTGCACATAGTTACCTTACTCCTTCTTTTAGCATGATATTTGCATGTATAACGTTGAGCGTTAGCTCATTTTGAGCCGTTCTTTGACAACTGAAGAGTTCAAGACAAGCAAGACATTGACAATGTAAGCTTTAATCTTGCTCAATACAGATAGAACAAACAGTTATCAGTTTGAATTTGTGCAAGTGGTATAACCTTTCATTAAAAGGAGATTATCATGAACACAAATAAATCCGTATCAAAGAACGTATCAAAGAACGTATCAAAGAACGTATCAAAGAGCGCCCCGAAGCTTGTCGCTTCCCCGGCCGTAAAAAAGCTTGAAAAAAGCATTGTGAAACTTGTAAAGAGTTTCACTGATGACAAGTCGTTTTTCGAGTTATGCTCCGGGACCGATTACAGCGAGATGTTTGACATTTTCGCCCACTTTCCAAAACTTGCGAAAAGCATCAAAAACAAATCACGTATTGTGAAAGTGCTGATGGCAAGTGCAAATTCGGGAGCCGGAAAGAATGAACTTCTCATGCTTTCTGAAAATGGAGCTACAATCGAGGAAATGAGAGCAAACCGGGGAGCAGTCGAAAGTCATCTCAATTCACTGAAGAAAGCAGGTTACACTGTAACACGTAACAAAGAAACAAAGCGTTATCACATAACTTTATAATGAACCAATTCTTTCATTAACCATCACTTGCGCAAATTCAAACTGATAACAAAATACGTCACAACAAGAAAGCGAGGTGAATAATATGAAAACTATATCGGAAAAGATTGCCCAAATCAAAGAAATCCGAGTGCAAGCTGAGGAACTTGGGTTCTTCAAATTTGCCGATCATTGCTTGTATCTCGAAAAGGAACTTGAATTCAGACTCGGGATGCATAACGTTATGTACCCCGAAAAGGGGAAAGCAAAAAGGAGTAAATCATGAAACCAAGAAATTGTCCCTTCAAGAAATGCAAAACAGTTACATGCTTACAATGTCCGGGATTAGTAAACGGGGTTTGTACTGTTACCCGACGTGCCGTAAAATGAGTCTTGACTATATCTAACAAGCGTCTATATTAATTTATAGGCGCTTTTCTTTTGGATAGGAAATAGAATAAAGCATTGTTTTTGCTGGAGATATGCGAGATTCCACATGCTACTGAGGAAAACGTCAACACCT
>Ga0214474_1000050_pt1 | contig 64091 bp, 93 predicted proteins | sample RVTome_2_FD_187335 | JGI IMG/M metagenome (GOLD analysis project Ga0214474, IMG submission 187335) | Soil microbial communities from uranium-contaminated site in the Upper Colorado River Basin, Wyoming, United States - RVT95D214 HiSeq ... | reverse complement strand
CTTTATATATGCCTTATATACGTCCTTATATACATTCTATATATAAAGGATACTATACAATAGGAGAGGAATAGTATTGAATACCACAAGTATTATATACTCGGAGCGCCTTATACAGTATGACAACGTAATTTCCTTTTCTCCCAGACCTCCTCGCACCTCGCGAGGGGGGAGATGAAACACCATGAAAATAGTAAAAAACGAAAAACACCATTTCGTTGTCCTGGACGAGGACAATTTTAACGCGGTCATGGGCGAGTTTCTCACGCTTGCCGATGCAGAAGAATCTGTGAAGAGACTGAACACACCCCGCCCCACCCCGGAATATTCCGGGAATACGAACATATGGGCGTGGAGGGATAATAATCGCGGAGGATGAAACCGACAATAATATTAAATACCCGCGGTTCCTTTCTTATACTACTACTACAATAACAAAATGAAAAAAAGTGAAAAATATGGTAACAAACCTCCAGAATAATACCCAATGCCCGCAAGCCGGCGGCATCCTCCTGTGTAAGGAATGTAATATGAAAGAAAAGTGTAAATTCGCGGAAATTCGCACTTGTGCGGAGCAGCAATACCAGGCCCCGACCCTCCAGGGATTTATTCGTCTCGTGGACGAATTACACCAACTCCTCGCCCACGCCGAGTATGCCCGCGACCAGACCATGGCGAACATCCTCCGTGCCGCGTTGACCTGCCTGACTCCGTTCGTGGGGAAGGCCGTCCAGGACGCCCGGCGGGTACATCCTGTTCCCGGATAATTTACACGGGAAACCGTGGAAAGAAGAAACGAAAGGCGGGAAGCCATATGGGAGAAAAAACAACCATCAAATTTGAATGCCCGAAATGCCACCAGTGGCACCAGGACGTGATTGATTCCACGCTCGTCACGGGGAGCAAGATATTCCCCGTCCGGTATCCTTACGTGCACGATGCCTCGCTCGTAATTCTCTGCTACATAGACGCCCATTTCACCATCCGGGGCTTCGAGCAGATTACCCTGGGCAAGAGCACCGTGGACACGCTTGTAAAAAAGGGCAAAGAACAGAAAGCGGCGACCACAACCGCGAACTGGAAGAATATTTTCTGACCGAACTAGGGAGTAATGGAGAAAATGGACAAACTAATCAAGAAACACGTCAAGATGATTGTCAAAGACCTAAAACATGCCGAGAAGGATCACCCCGACCTCAAACCCGTCCTCGAGGTCACCATCAAAGACGTCCGCGAGAAGGGATTCAAACTCCAACCCGCGGGAAAAAAATAATTTCCACGTTTTTTTCTCCTCGCCACCCGTGGTCTCCCGGCATGCCAGGACAGGAAGATTCAATACAACTCAAGAGAATATTTTCTGTTTTCTAATATTCTTTTTCCTCCTTTCTCCAACTCTGGAGGGAATCAGGTCCGAGGAAAGGTAAATACGTCTCACCCCGAATTCAGCCGGGATCAATAACATATAAACAACTCCTCCTTTCTATTCGCCTGTACCTGTATTTTCTCGTGTTAGAATTAAATAACGTTAAATAATTCGGCCGGGTTAAATAATGTTAAACAGGTTTCCTCCAATCGGGACGCGTAAAAACACGGAGTTATAAACCTTTCTGTTTCTCAGACCCCCGAGTATATACCTGTATATACTTTTCTCGAGAAATATATACTCTGTCTCGTCAATTCTGTGCCCCTACAGGCAATTCCCTGCTCAATTCTACGGACTCAGAATCCGTATTCGCCCACCTCGTTTTCCTCCCCCCAGAATGAAAGGATGGAGGTGGGAAAGAGAATATAGAGGAATTGGGGGGAGAGAAGGAGAGAACCCAAGGAGAAAAAAAGGAGGATACATGTGGTGGGAGGAGAGGGGCTGGAGGGAGTGGGGTGGGAGGAGAGAGGGGAGAGGTAAAAGGGGAGGAGGTGGAGGAAGGGAGAAGGGAGGAGAAAAAAGATGGAGGAGAGGGTCAAACAGGAGGAGCTACAGAGGCGACTAATATATCATAGCTCGCGGATTCTCCGGGACAAAAAGGCTACAGGGGGCGGGGGAGCAAGCACAGAACCATAGGACAAGGGATTCTAGGATATTCTCTATTACGGTCTAGAGGAAGAATGTACAATGCAGAAGTGCGTTTTGTGATTTTTCCCTATAGGCAGGGTAGGCGGAAACGTGGAAAGAACCATCCGCGAGAAAACTTATAAAGAGAGTCCGCTATTGATTTATCTATACATCTATAATGAAAAAAACAAGAAGGCATCTGAAAGTATGTCCGCAAATTTAAACGTGACAGTACCAGTCTCCCTGCGGGAGGCGGTGCGGAGTTACATGCAATCTCACCCGGAGTTTAACCTGTCGGGATACATCCAGAAACACTTGCGGGAACTGATTCTCCGCGAACAACCGACCTTGCTCGCGGCCAAACCCGTAATCGAGGTTGCCTCCCATGAATCTCGCCCAACTCAATAAGGTCAATTACCCGAGTGACCCGCGGAATTATGTCAAGGCGGAGTCCGGGCAATGTATCGGGCGGTGGCAGGAATACCAATCCCACCCGAACCTGCAGTTTGATCCCGCGAGACCGTATTTTGTCGTCTGTGGGGACGCGGGGGGGGTATTACCATATTTTGTCGTAGTGGACTTAGATGTTATCACCCCAGCCAAACTCGCGGATGATGAGAAGAAACCCGCGAAACGGCAAAAATACCGGTATTTGCCGGTGATTATCCGGAAGAGAATTCAAGCGTGTGCTGTATTTCTCCCGCCAGACCAATTATTACCCACTTTCTTACAAGAGATGGGGTTACCGGCAAAAATGGTGGTAATACGGTCCGGGTCCGGCGGATTGCATTTATATATCTTCGTCAACGACAAAGGTAAATTATTGAGTAATAAAACCCTCCGCCGGTATTACGAAAATCTCGCGGTGGACTTCCGGGCGAAGGGTGGGTTAATTTACGGGATAGGGACGTGGTGGAAAGATTATCCCGCGCCATATACAATTTTACACGATGGCGAGATTACCCCGGTGGCAGGGTGGCGGGTGGCTTATGTTGCCGGATGTTTGAATTATGGTGTGTGTGGCGTGTCAATTGAGGATTTCTTGACCGGCAAGTTAGATTTACACGCGGCCAATCTCGGGTCTGAAAAAGAATTTATCGTCTGGCGGGAGGCGATGTATGTCCTCAAACAATTAGGATATGACCAAGATGGCGTATTCCAAATTTTCAGTCATCTCCCGTGTTTCGATCCCGCGAAATCGAAAAACCAGATTGCCGCGTGGTGGGATAAAGAAGAGAACGATCCTCGCCGCGTGCGGGCGAAAGAACTCCGTCCCGGCGAAAAGCCCCCCGATACTGTAGAATCCTCCCGCGAGTTAGACATCGAAGACTTATTTGACCAGTTGGAAGATACGGACGCGAAAACACCCGAACGCGGGCAGGCGGTCGGGCAACTCCTGCGAAAAATCGCGAAAACCAGTGACCATCTTACAACTAATGAATACCTCGTACGGTTGAAAGATATTACGGGATATGGGTTAGTGAATCTCAAGAAAGAGATTCAGGAATACCAGAGGGGCAAAATCGTCAATACGAATGAAGTTATGAATCAAATTCACGCCGACATTCTCCAGAATTTCACGTTAAAATATGACGTACCCTGCGAACGGTTACACGTGTGGGATACTCACGCGTGGGGGACCCAAGGGGAAAATTTGATTGAGACATTCTTCAAAAATCGGTGGGTAGAATTGACTGGCAATCTTCCATCAAAAACGGATTATGTCAATATTCTCAAGAATATCTCGGTAGACGAGCGGGTGACGTGGCGGCATCCTCCCAACCAACCCGTTTGGAACCTTTGTGATGTCGTTATTCCATGTCAAAACGGGTATATTAATGTCCAAACACGGGCCATCGTACCCCCGGATCCCACCAAATATTTTACGTATTACATTCATGAAGATTACAATCCCACCGCAATTTGCCCAGATACTCTCGTATTTCTGAGTAACGTGCTTACGAAAGAAGATGTTGAAACCGTTCAACGATATGCTGGATATTCTCTCGTAGCATTTGTCAAATTCAAGAAATGTATCGTATTCAAAGGCCCCCACAATACTGGGAAAAGCACTATTATTGATATTTTCCGGTATGCGTTAGGGCAAGAACTTACCGCCGAACTCCAACCCCAGAAACTCGGGGAACGATTCGCCGAGGCTATCCTGGAAGGAAAACTAATCGGGTTTTATAATGATATGGAAAAGAATATGCTCAAGAATATCGGCCGGTTTAAAGTTGTAGTAGACTCGTCTGACGTAAATTACGAGGACAAAAATATTAAAGCCCACATGGGGCGGAATGTTACCCATTATTGGTATGCGGGTAATGTACTTCCTAAAATACCAGCAGATGAAGGTACGGATTCGGTTGATGCTTTTTTAGAACGTATTATGCTTATTTTGTGTAATAATCAATGGGATGGCGAGAAACAAGACATTGCCGCTCAATTAGTCGCGAAAGAACGACAAGGGATTTTGGCGTGGATGGTTGAGGGAGCATTCAAACTTTTCGCGGAGAAAGGCGATTTCAAACACACCCAACAACATAGTCTTATCGAATGGTTGGCGGGGAGTATCGCTGTCGCCAAATTCTTCGTAGATCAATATGAATATGATAGTGACGGGCAGGTATTAGTATTAGATTTATACGAAGAATGTAATACGTGGTTGCGAGCACATAATGAAATTCCTTATCCAGATGAAGGATCGTTTGGCAAGGAAACAAAATTGATTGGATTACAACATCGCCGCCGGTTGAAACTCGGGTCTAAAGAATTGAAATATTATTACGTAGGTTTGACGAAGAAACAACCTAAATCTCACGAAGATAAAGAAATTGACGCCACGATATTAAAACCGCCAGATGATATCGTTCGTGAGACGATTGTAGTTGAACAAATTGCGAAATATAATACCGAAGTTGCCCAACTCCTTGCGAAACAACAAGCCCACCCAGACGAAATTTCCGTGAGTAACGTGTACGCATTTATTGTCGAGAAAGGGTTATTGAATACCCAACAAAAGAGTGGTAATTTATGATAAAATTAGATACAAATTATTGTTTTCTCTGTCCTAAATATAAACAAGGATGTAAAACTACGGCAGAAGTACCATGTAGTCGATGGGAAGAAATTGGGTTGTTAATTATATTGCTTGAACAACAATGTAGCGATTTTTCACAAGATTGTATTGAATGGAGTTGTGAATGCCAAAGTGATAGTAATGTTGGGGTATGTGGTATACTCCGAGATGGTTTAGTAACATGTCATCCATCTCCAGCAGATACCGAGAAGATGATTAGTAAACTCGTGGAATCTATTTTTAGGATGAAAATAACATTGGAAACTCAAAGGCAAGAAAAAGAATCTATATGTCAGTCTCCAATTGAACAACGAATGTATGATATGTTAATAAGGAGATACTCCGACTTAACTCCCCAGTTTGAGATTGGTAATGGACGTTATTATATCGATTTAGCAATTCCATCCAGAAAGGTTGCCATTGAATGTGACGGGCACGAGTTCCATAAAACCAAGGAACAACGCACGCACGATGCCGAGCGGGAACGTGTCTTGCAAGGATTGGGATGGACTGTTGTTCGATTTACGGGGACGGAGATTACCCGCAATATAGAAAAATGCGTGGACGATTTAATCCGAATAGTAGAGAAACAAGGGGCGAAAATAGAATGAAAACAACCGTGGTGAATATCCACAAGATTCGTGGAATTACCCCAGAATTTGACGTGTACATAGGTCGGGAGATACGAGATCATAGAACGGGAGAAGTTCGGTATGAAGCATCCCCGTGGGCTAACCCGCATCTTTCGTTGCCCGAATATGAAATATATATTAACCGAAAAATTCGCGAGGATCCGGTCATATATGATCTCCGCGAATTGGCCGGGAAACGCCTCGGGTGTTGGTGTATCAATACGAACAAGATATTACCATTGGTGTGCCACGGGCAGGTGCTCTTGAAACTGATACGCGAGGCGGGATTCGAATGAGTAAACAATATATAATAGTAAGAACAGGCGAGGTCATTGCCATCGAGGATAGAGCGTGGCGGAGGAACGAGGAACCCGTGAAAGAGTTTGCCGACTACTTGAAATGGAAAGCGGGCGGGGAGACAGCTATATGGTAATAAATGATATCTTAACTGGTAATTGCATGGAAATAATGCCGACAATGCCGGAGAATGGCGTGGATTTAACAGTTACCTCGTGCCCGTATGGGAAGGTTCGGGATTACAACGGAGCAGTAAACGCTTTCAACTTTCCGGTGATTGCAGAACAATTATATCGCGTGACGAAAAATGGCGGGATGCTCGCGTGGAACGAGGCCGACCAGCGAGATGACTTCTCGCTGTCGGGATTGTCATTTGAGCATTGTATTGTTTTTAAGAAACTTGGATTCAAGCTGCTGGACGTGATTTTTTACGTGAAAAATGGGTTATTTAACCAGTATCCAAATACATTGTGTCAAACGGTTGAGTACGTATTTATCTTCGTAAAAGGCGACCGGCCAATCGTTGGCGACACGAACATTCTTCGCGACCGGAAAAATAAACACGCCTATACGATATACCACGGCACGCGCCGACAATCCAACGGGGAGACTAAACCTCGCAAAAAACAAGTGGAAACCGAGTATTCCAAACGCACGCAAATCTGGGAGTATAATGTCGGTGGCGGGCACATGGATACTTTAGTTCCGTTAATATATGACAAGGGGTCAAAGAAGGTTGAACACCCTGCTATTATGCACGACCAGCTCGCGGCGGATCTCATCAAATGTTATTCTAATTCCGGCGATCTCGTATTTGATCCGATGTGCGGGTCTGGTACGACTCTGGCGGTTGCGGCATTACTCGGCCGACATTGGTTAGGAATTGAAATTAGACCAGAATGGGCGGAGAAAACGCGACAACGAGTAGAGATTGCCCATTTAATACAATACAAGAATAATTATATTAATCAACAGAAAATTACGGCGTGGTGTAAATAGGATATGGACGAGGCGGAGTTCGCGCGGCAATATGCCGAGGTCAAGCGGATGCTCGAAAGCGGGCAGATGCGTTTCATCACGACTAGGAAAGACCCCACGAAAGACCATATGCAACCGGTAAAAAAAGCGGTCCTGCTCCCGCCGGACTGAGGGATATTGAATGCGAATGACCTTCTGCAAACTATTCAAAAATGACGAGTGTTTCCCACTTTCATTAAAATCGTGTGTCGATTGCGAGATTTTCAGTCCCATGAAAGTGGGATTAGACAAGTATATCACCGCGTGGGCGAGGCAGGTATGAGATGCGAATCCTCTCGGCATTTAGTTCGGTCGGAATCGGCGAAACACTTATTCACGAGCAATATCCCGAAGCAGAATGGACGGCGGTAGAATACGTCAAGAAGTTCGCCGAGGAATACCAGCGGCGATTTCCGGCCGCGGATGTAATTGTGGGAGATGCCTATCAATATATATATGACCACGCGAATGAATTTGACTATGTCCTCTGCTCGCCGGAATGCCAGACCCATTCCCGCCGGACTGCCGTAAGGAAGCGAGATCCAATTGTACCCGATTATCGGATATTTGATATAATTACATTCTTGAATAAAAACTATAAGGGGAAGTGGTGGGTGGAGAACGTAAACGTGCCGGACTTGCGTAAGAAGGCCCCTAAAAACGTATATATGTCGAAGGTAGAGCGACATTTATTCTGGTCGAATGTTCCTTTATGCCAAACTATTTGCCTCCCATCCCGTAAATGGGCGTATTGTGGTGCCTATTATCCCACTCAATTACAGGACATAATAAACTGGTTAGGAGTTCAACTCTCTCGAAGGTTCACTATTCGGGGCAACTCTAATCCTGCCCAAATCTATTGGGAAGCATATCACCCCTTAACCGGATTGGATTGTTTCCGGCAACTCTTTGCTCCTGTCCAAACGATTCTCTTTCCCAAGGAGTTGATACCGTAAATGGTGGTCATCTACTCGGCAATATCTCGTCCAACGTTTATGTGCAAGTGGGAGACCGTCCTGGCCTCGTACAAGCACGTCACGCCCCTCACCCGCGAGAATTGCAAGTTCCTGATTGTAGATTCCGCGTTTAATGACGAGTCTATTACGAATGAAATGTTAATAGAAAAAGGGAAGGAAGTGAACGCGGACGTCTTGGTCCCGAAGGATTATGTCGGAGATTGCCAGCGGACAGTGGAATCAGTCAAGCAGTTTTTCACGTTAAACTGGGAGAAGGACGTGTTAATTCCGTTACAACAACCCTACGAGAAGTGTTTCGCCGAATTGCGGGAGTACGGGCACTGGTTCGGTCTCGGCGGGTTGGTGCACAACAAGAATAAAATCCAGTTGATGGAGGATGGCATCCGAATGCTCGTTAAAGCGGGGAAGAGGGTGCACCTCTTTGGTATTAACCCTACCGGCAAAGTCTTCCAGTTCATCCGCGAACACCACTCGGAGATTCACTCGCTGGACACCGCGAAACCCGAATTCGCGGCTATCACGGGGAAGGTTTTGAACGTGACGGGTCAGTGGGTGCACTTCCCGCGGTTAATGGGAGATGGACTGGGGTTGGTAAAAGGGGCGATGGCAACTTTGACATTACAAGTACTGGATCATATTACCAACTTTAACGGGAAGGTCGCGGGCCGGTCCCGCCGGTCCAACCATTTAACCTTTGGAAATACCAAAAAGAAACAAATAGGCGTGCAGTCAAAATTATGGGTATAACCTGTAATGGATGCCGGTTTTACCACGGAACGGATTGCGGGAGTTATTATTACTTGCAGGCACAATCTGGTGGAGAATGTTCATCAAAAGAAACCCAACAACAAAAATGTATTGGCGGAAAATGTTGGAATTGTCTCCCCGGACAAACTTGTAACGATTGAAAGAAGAGAAAAAAAGAGGATTTACAAAAAACTTTTTTTTGAGGAATTCTCGACATAAATCCTGAATAACGATGTTTTATTTAGGTATTCAATCCCGAGTTTAGGGAAAACTATGCAGGAATCGTTTATAAATGCCCTCAGAATGGAAAAATAGGATATTTTTCTGTAGGTATATAGATTTTCTTTTTTATTCAAAAAAACGAATCTTCTTGCGTAGGCGAGAGGGGATTCGAGGCATAGCCGGCATCCCAGACGAGGGTAAAATTCGCGGGGAGTACATAAACTTTCCCGCAGGCAACCGCGTCCAGAATGTCGTACTCGTGGGTAATGGAGGTTTGGGATTGAACCGTGGGAAACCGCGTGACCTCGTCATCGAATTGGACATAGTCCGTACTTTCCTGGTTGACAAAGAATTTGAGACTGCCGGATCCGGCGGGCCCGATTACGCTCCCAATCTGCTCGGAAATTCGGAGGATCTTGTCTCCCGTGGTCTTGAACACGATTGGCGAAATATACAACGGGTAATTCTCCTCTTTCAACGCGGCGTTGACCGCGGTATCTAAAGGTTCGCCGAACGTTTCTGCTTGGAGGAAGTTCCCTTCAATCCCCCACGCGATGACGTGATAAGTAATGAGCAAGCGGGCAATTTCTTTCGCGGCCGCGAGGATTCCCGCCTTGATGACCACTGCTTGTAATATGTAGAAGTTCCCGTCTAACGGAGCAAAGACCGCGATAGTAATCCCATGCTTCCCTTTCCCGCCCGGGTCCACAGACAAGTAAGTCCCAGAATTGTTTTTGACCAGTGTCTCGACAATCCCGCCGACCGACTTGAACGGGCATTCCTTCCCGCCAATCGCCCCAATTCGCTCGCGGGGAAAGTACACGCCGGTTGGATTGTAGGGTCGCAGGAAATATTCCGACCAGAAGCGGCCGTCTCCCACGCCGTGCATCCGCGGGTCGTTTAACCGGATGCGTTCGATGATAATTCGTTCAACGGTCCACACTTCGGGGTAAATGGACTGGTATTTCCACCGGTCTTTGATGCTCGTAATGACAATTTCCCGCTTGAGTTTGGGTTTGCCGGTAGTTTTATTCAAAACAGGTTTCCCATTCCGAGGGTCCACCCGCGGGACATAGACCCGGTCATATTCCACGTCTTTCATGTCCGGGCAAATGGCACGGCGCTTGGGTTTCCCGTTATAGTCTATTCCTTCACAGACCGGTTGTCCCTTCTTGTCCACCTCGTAAATCGCGGGATACTCGAACGCGGAATACATGTCTTTCGCGATTAAATACAAGTAGATGTCGTCTTCTGAGCTCCGCCCTTTGATGGTCCCCACGATAATCATCTTGCCGTCAATGCCAATCGCGGGGAGCAAGTTCGCATCGAGGAGTTGCACGGCAGTCTCCATTTGTGAGGGCGGGAGCGGCCGGTCTTGGATATCATCGCAGACCACAATTTTTGGGTGAGTTCCCATGACTTCCTTGGCATTCCAAGTCGTGCAGAAACAGGCCGGATCTTTAATACCGCGTTCCTGATACTGCACGAAAAACCCGATGTCTGTCGAGTTCGGGCGTTCATCATCGATAATATATCCATATCGTTCGAGAATGCGGGGATTCTCCGTCAAATGCCGCTTGATAGCTCCCCAGATGTTGACCACGTTCTTGTCCGACAAACAGATAATCAACGCGGGGTAATACAACCGCTCGCAGAGACAGAAGACGATGTATCCGATACTGAAAAAAGAAGTCTTGAGATGTCCACGCGGGTCAAGATGGATGACGAAATCGTCCGATTCGAGGTCTTCACCCCACTGGAAATGGATTTTTCCCAGCGGGTCTTCTTTCCGCCATGGTTTGGCGAATTCCGGGTTGATGAAGGTTTCATACCAGGACGCATATGTCCCATCCTCACCCTCTATCGAACCCCACGGGACGAGGTCTTTCATTAACGGTTTATCCGTGGGCGATACCACAGGTGGTGTCGGCGGTTTGTCTTGGACGTTCTGCATCCGGCCAAAATGTTGCTTGAGGTTGTCCACCGCGGCGGCTGGGCCGAAATTCGGATTTTTGCGGAGACGCGGCAGTTGTGATTTCACGTGATTCCCACGGGGCATTGCCGCCAGCAACGGATTTTGCGTGGATGCGGCCAGTCTTGCCAGTTGGGCTGGGTCCTTGGTCATTGTTCCAGTCTTTGCCTTTCCTATGACTACAATTTGGAGGTCTCGCAACCGGCGGGCAACGGATAAATCGTTCGGCGAGAGACCTTTCGGGAGACCGTACCCTTTCCCGCCCTTGTTATAAAAACCATTTTTCGCCCGGTCTGCCTCCCGGAGATTGAATTTATCCTTGGGGTTGTTAAAATCATATTCGGTCGGGTGGTGGTCGTGGACATATCTATATAATCGATCGCATTGTGTTACATTATCCCAAAACGGATCCGCGCCTCCTCCTACACTTGGGTTGATTTCTCGGTACTTGGAAATCTGGTCCAATGTTGGCGGGTCCTCCGCGGTTGGATCCAATACTACGTCCGGCGGGGGTTTTTTCCCACTCGCAAACCACTCCGGCGGGGAACCTATCCCGCTCCACCCGTATTTTCGCAAAAACCATTCCGTCCCAGGGTCGTAAAACCCGTGTTTGAGGCGATGATATTCGCGGAGAGACCACCGGATTTCCGGGTTCGCGTTGTCCAACCCGTTCCGGAGGCAGGTTTGGAAGACCCAACCTCGCTGGGACTCCGTGTCAAAGAACTTTTTCGTGCCGCGAGTCATGGTGAATTCTACGTATCTATAGACCACGTGGAGTATAAAACCATATCTTTAAATACACAATCAATCAATCAATTAATATGCCAGTCAGACGTATTATTTTAACATTTGATTTTCCCGAGTTTGAAGTACTGGAAAAACGAAAGGACGAATCAAAATGTAAAAACTGGGAAGATTTTTTCTGGGAAAAAATAATTGGGAAAAAACGCGTGGAGATTAGAACGAATGCTATCCGCAAAAATGAATGACGGTAAAATTCTGAAAGGCGTCATTGACGCTGTTTCTGCAATTATAGATGAAACGTATTTCGTGGCAGACACGAACGGGGTAACTCTGACCGCGATGGACGAATCTCATATTTTGTTGATGAGTATGACCCTCCCGAAAGAAATGTTTACCGGCGGGTTTACCTGCGTGAATCCCGTCAAGGTAGGGATTAATCTGGAAGATATGAGTAAAATCATGAAACGCGCGGGAGCGACCGATGGCATCGAGTTGAAATACGAGAAAGACAGCGAGAAATTCGGCATTGTCATGAAGGGACGCGGGACACGGTCGTTTAACACGCGACTGGTGGAGGTAGATGCGGAGAAGATACCGCCTACCGCCGAATTGGACGTGATGTTTAACGCGAAAGTGACATTTGACGTGAATATTCTCGACCAGGCGATCAAAGATGCCGAAATCTACGGGGATACTCTCGACATCACAATCACCAAGGAAGGCATCAAAATGACTGCGGTGAGCCAAGTCGGAGATGTAGAGTACATGTTAGACAATGACCACCTCGATGCGGCTGACATTACCACGGAATCCGTAGACAAGAAGACCAAGAAAACGATAGGAATACCAAATGCCCACGGGATTTTCACGTTGAATTTCCTGAAACATATTCTCAAGATGTCCGCGATTTGCGACAAAGTCACGCTCAGTCTCGCGGAGAATGCTCCCGTCAAAGTTGAATTTGACATTATCGTCCCCGAAATTGCCACGAAAGGCCGGGTGTTTTATTTTTTGGCGCCCAGGGTCGAGGAAAAAGAAACATACGAGGGAGACTAATATGACATGTACAATATACAATGAGAAACCCAAATGTGATACTGGATGTATGACCACGCCGGAACAGGCGCGTGTTTGGCAGATTTACCGCGAGAATACTGACCGCGTCCAAGCGAGTAAAGTCGAATGCCTCGCCCAACTCCTCCACGAATCAGGAAGAGAAGCCGTTTTGTCCAATAAAGTATTGAAAAAAGATGGTGCTCCGATAGGACAAATTGTCTTTATTGAGTGGGACAACCTTTTTGATGATGCGAAGGAAGGACGGCGGATGCAGGCGCGATATTTACTGAGGCACGTGGACGTGAGATTCTAAATGGTAAAAGAATGCGAGAAATGCCACGCCGAGATCAAACCCGGCGCGCCGTGGATGACAGTCCGGTTTGATTCTCATAATACGCCACCGATAGACATACAGATAAAAGTCGATATTTGCATAAAATGCTCAAATTTATTGTCACCATTGTTCGATTCCATTTCTGAAGAACAATTAGACGTGGAGATTAAGAAGAGCCAGCGAGTATTTGGTAAGACCACGTTTAACCAGTTTATCAAGGAAGTTGCCAGGAGGTTACCATAATGTCCGTGCGAAACCGGAATTCGTGGGACGACTGTGCCGCCCTCCTCGCCGGGCGATTGGCCGTCCAACAAACGGACTTGGTGGAAAACGTTTGCTTGTTCATTACCGAGGAGATGGCAAACGATGGATTAGATATCAAACCCGTTTTCCTGTTAGACAAGAAACTGAGTGGCGAGGCGCAGGCATTAATTGAGCAGTCGCTCCGGAAAATCTTCCAGGGGATGGACCCGCTGGATGTCGCGATGGACATCCTTACCACGATTTTTCTCCCATCGGACGATTCGCCGGAGGAATGAACAAACGTGATCGAAATGGACGTGGCAATCCCGAAATGTAAGATTTGTAAACGATTTTACGTGATTAAGAAAGTTTCAGAGGTAATATACGAGAACGGAGTCCGGAAAATACAAGAAACGTTTAAATGGGTCTGTCCCAAATGCGGGAATACGCTCCCGGCGAAAAGTAAACTGGAGGACGAGAAGTAATACCGCAAACAGAATATGAGCAAGGCCTCTTCATGGGATTCCTGATAGCGATCTTCCCGCAACTCGTCATTGATTTCCTTTTATTTGAGGTTGCTCCCGCGATTAACGCGCTCGCGGGACTCCTTACCGATCCGGGGATTCTGAAATTCCTGGAAGAGCAGAAAACCAAGTCAGATGTAAAAACGGAGGAAAAAATATGTCAGAACCCGCCAAAATAATTGATTGCCACGCGTGCGGGTGGAAATTCTGGAAAGTTATCCCATCCTCACACTGCCCGCAATGCCATCGCATTACCGTCTCGTCCACCAAACAATTTGCGAAGAGGGAATAAATAATGCCTGTTTGCGCGTGGTTTAACCGCGATGCCCAGAATTGCACTCACACCGCGAATTTGACCGGGCGATGTCCCACGGCGCCTTCATACCCGCCAAGTAATCTGTATTCGCCGTGTAATAGTATCTATTTGCTTGGCAAACATCAACCATGGGTAAAAATCCAGTTAAATTGTAGATGTAAAGAATGCGGGACTCGGTTTACCCATGATATTTTCAAGAAGTACCAACAACCTTACGACAATGCAATCAAACGGGGACTCATCGTATGTTGTAATTGCCACGTCAAACGTCTTCACGAGTTGATCCACGGGGACTGGACGGAGGATACCCTCATAAAATATCAAGAAATGTGGGCTTTCGCGGAATCCCATCCCGAAATTATATTAGAACAAAGTCCGGAGGATTGGGTGTAATGTCTCAACCGTTACAATTTACCGTGTCTCCGGCCGAACAGGAGAAGGCACGACCTTTTTTGAGTATTCATAAACATTCTGAATTGAAGGACGTGGCAGACGGCGGGAACGTTATCGCGTGGATGTTCTGCCAGATTTCTGTCGGGGTTATAATACGAGTTTATTGTATCCATTGTAATACGTGGATGGATGTCACGGACTATTCCGCGTGGTAATTCTTTTTTTGTGTTTCGACAAAAACCTTTATATACGTGAAGCATATATTGTAGTATAACTACTACTATAAAATAAAACAAAATAAAACAAGTGAAAAAATATGTTTCCAGCGCGATATGCATCTCAATGTCCCCTCTGCGGCAATCGCATTGCCGTGGGGACGATAATTGAAAAACAAAACGGGGAGTGGGCACACGCGAAATGTCCCGCTCCGAAGGTGGCAGAACCCGCAAAACCGGTCGAAATTAAACCGTTGTTCCTGCCCGTTCCGGTCGTACCAGCCGATGAGGTAATTACCCTCTTTTACTCCGAGGGTGAATATTTATCTGGGTATATGCCCAGAACCCGCTCTAATGAACTAGAATCACTCGGACTTGCTCATTACGTATCAGGGTGGGGTACTCATTTTGATGCAGTAAAGGATTTCAAACCGGTTTTAGGCGAGAAATTCACTTGGGCACAAGCGGTCGCGTATGTCACACCTCTCCGCGAGGTGGCCGAAAAGAAACACGCTGCGAAAATTACTGCTTCTAACCAGAAAGAAGCGGACGCCTTCGCGAAGGCCAAGGCGACCAATGAGCCGGTCCCCCTCCGGTCGTGGAGCGAGGATTGTGACGGTTCCGAGGAGGAGTGTGACATCGACAACTTGACCGAGTATGCCCTCCCAAACGGGCGCAAGAAAGTTGTCCGCTCGCATTCCTATTAATTAATTTCTTTTCTCGTTAAATCTTTCTCTGAGAGGTTTAACGAGAGCAGAAATTATTTAAAAATGAGATGAAATACGATGTTATCTTACCAAGAATTGAAGAAACTGCCTGATGCCGAACTGCAGGCATTGGTGCGGACCATCGAGCAGCAACCGGAGCATGATATGGTTTGGAAAATCAAAATACAAATTCTCCGGAACGAACAATACCGGAGGAATCTGTAATGTCTAATGAAACCAATGAATGTATTCCTGTCATAGACGCCGCAGAATTAACTCCAATCTACAAAAATTATACCGTGGTTATTACAAACGAGAAACCGGAGTTCTCGTTAATCGAACACGCGTTGGACGCGATTAATTTCGTGTTCAAAATCTTCCACCCGGAGGACTGAAAAACTATGAACAGCGATTCATTTAAAATCCACGTGAAAAAGGAATTTTTGACCGTCCGGTTTTTTGACGGCGAGCAATGTGTTGTCCAAGTCAACCTGAGTAAGAAAATCGCGTTGGACTTGGGGTTAGAACTCCGCGACCAGGCACAGAAGTGAAAAATTATGGCAAAACACCAAAAACAAACAATCCGGCAGTTCTGCGAAATTGCTAAAAACAAATTACAAAGAACAGACCTGCGGGGAGCAGACCTGCGGGAAGCAAACCTGCAGGGAGCAAACCTGCGGGAAGCAGACCTGCAGGGAGCAAACCTGCAGGGAGCAAACCTGCAGGGAGCAAACCTGCAGGGAGCAAACCTGTCGGGTACTTCTTATACCCGAAAAACAGTCTTCTTCTCTCTATTAGAACGGACGGACGCGGGTTTCATCGTGTATAAAAGTTTCGGCGACCACTATCCGCCTCCTCTGAAATGGAAGATTGAACCACATAGTATTATCGAGGAATTTGGCGTGGATCCGAGCGACTCGGACTGTGGGTCCGGGATCAATGTGGCCACGCTGGATTGGTGTCAACAAAACTGCCGGGAACCTATTTGGAAATGTTTACTGAAGTATGAAGACTGCGACACGCTCGTAGTTCCCCGCGGGTCAGATGGTAAATTCCGGTGTGGGCGGGTCACGCTGGTGGAGAAAATAGAAAAAGTAGAAAAAACGGAGTGAAAAATCATGGCTACGATACAAGTTTACTTGAGCGAGGAGGAATACCGGAATCTCGTCCTCCTCGGGCAAAAACTCGGTTTGGATTCCAAAGAAACGATGAAAAAAGCATTTCGCGAGTTATATACCCGCGAATTTCCCGTTGAAAAAGAGGAGGGAGACAAACAATGACCCTCATGAAACTTGTTTCTGCCGAGAATGGGTGGAAAGTCTGTCTTCTCGATGAGGAAGGGTCAGACATGGGGTGGGTATTCGTGGACCGGGACGAGATCGTCCGTTTTGCCCTGGACGCGATAAAAATACTCGCGCCGGGTCTTTATACCTTCCTCAAAAAGGTTGTGGTAAAATGAGCTTCCGGCAACAGAAGTTTGAACGGGCCGTCCGGCATGGGTCAGACGAGGACATCCGGGAAGCGGCCCGGGACTTGGACAGAGATTCGTTCCACCGCGAGGAGAACGCCGAGTTCATCGCCCAGCAACTCCGCGAGCACAAATGTTCCCAAGTACGGAATTTGGGGAACGAAACCACGTATGACGGTATCATGGTTCGTGTAGGAACATTCGCCAGGATTCGCGTGGACGATGAACCAGAACATAAACAAGAGGACGTGGATGACGAAGATGATGACGAGGAAGAAAGTATGGTCTTGTTCAACGATGATGAAGATGATGATCCTGCGGATTGTGAGGAGGACGATGACGAATGAGCGAAAACACGAGCATCACGTTTGCGAGAAATGTTACAAGGAGAAAATTGAACCGTTATTTAAAAAACCAGAGAAGGTGAAAACATGAGTAAATCCTTTCAAAAAGAGACTGATTTCCAATTGGACAAGGATCGGCCAATTAAACCGGAAGACGAACAGATTCTGACGGAATGCCGGAATTGCGGGACGCCCACGGACGCCCCCAACCGTTCTGAAATTGACGGACAGAAGATAGACCTTTGTAATATATGTTTCGTCCTCCTCGCCCGCGGGGTCACGTTCTGCTTCGCCTGCCCGCAAAATCACGCGGGATTCTGCGTTAAATTCAAAATCTGGTATTTGAAGGGAAAATTCTGCCATCACGAGAGGAGGAGTGGAGAATGAGTCAAAAACCCCTTTCTCCGTGTGAGTACTGCCACGGCGGATATTGCGAATTGTTGGATCGGGACGTGACATTCTGGGATTGCGTGGATTGTAATATGAAGGGGGGGCGAGCGCGGAATGAGTAAAATCCTCACTCGTGATTCATCTGGTTTTTATCACGTCAAACCGGATGCCTCGCCAGAACGCGTGCAATATATGTTAGAGGACATCAATGGTCGGCTGGAAAACGCGGATCACCTCTCGGAGTTATTCGTGATTGAGTTGTACCTGCTCCGCGTGGAAGCAGAAGCATTTTTGGCAGGGGCGTGTGGGAAATGATTAATTACACGCTCAAACCGTGCCCCCACTTGGAAATCGGGTTCCGGGGCATCCGGTGGTGTAGCAAGGAAACGGACCCGCCGGAAGAGGTGGACGAGGACTCTTGTTTGATTTGCCAGTTCGGAGATGAAGAATAAATGGATATACCCGCTCAATACCAGAAAAACACGTCTTTCAAAATATGGAAGAGGAAAATCTCCGGTGAAATTAACGGGCACTTGTAAAAATTCTCCGTTCGATGTTTTAAATAGACAGGCAAAATCTGGCGAGAGGGTTTTCTACATATAAGCAGTTTTGCTTGCCCGCGTTCAGTTTTCTTCACTTGTCAAAATAACCCGATTACTTGCAGGGGAATACAGTCGAGGTGATATTGTAAAACGATAAAAAACCAGTTTTTATGGTTGCATTCCATTCATGAAAACTGAACAATGTTCAAGAATGGCGCAATGCGATGCTTACGCCATATGTGATAATAAAAAAATCCGCGATGAAAAAATATGCCTCGAACCAAAATGCCGTGTAATTTAGTAAATTATGTCCCCCGTGATTCTACTAATCTATTGATGAGTTGTAGCAATTGTGCGTGCTATGATAACGAAAAAGATAACGAAAAACAGAAATGTGGGATAGAAGAATTAAAATGAAGCAATATAAACGAGAGAACCTCGGTCTTGATGATATTTCTGATGATATATTCGTTGGTAGAGAACGACAAGATATTGAATGTGATGATCTGGTTGCTTGTAATAATGCATGTTTGTTTTGTGTGTTGTCCTATTACCACAAAGGGTGCAACACGTGGTTCTGTAGTTTAGAACCGGAACGTAAAATTCATCCGAACTCACATCTCGACTGTGATGCATTTGAAAATGCCGCTGAACAAGTAATTAGAAAGTTGTATCAAAAAATTACTGATCGGGAATATGAAGATATGTGCGAACGAGATGAACTGAAGGATCTGGAGACAGAACAATCAATTTGGGATGAATATAACTCTATTAACGAAACAATCTTGTGATAAAAGTTAAGGATCGCTTAGAAACTAATTTTTGTAAATTCTATCCCCATATTTTTCGTTCCTATTTTCCTATCAAGAAATTGTATTTTTTACGTTCTTATCCCGCATTATTCTTTTGCGGCAAATTTATCGAACAATACCTTTTTATATTATAACAATATAGAATATTATAATCAGTGACCATATTATGCCCATCAAAAGCATAACCATCACGGAAACTCAAGCCCTTTTCGTTGAAGAGGAATCTATCAACCTCTCGCGATTTGTGCAAAAAGCCTTAGATGAGAAAATGAAGGAGAAGATAGAAAATGCCAGCAAAAAGTAAGACGGAGAAACCCGCGGCGAGCAAACCGGTCGCGGGAAAAGTAGAAAAAACAACCGGATTAACCACGCCGGCCGCACAACCGCCTGCCAAGACCGCGAAAGACCTTGGCGCGGAGAAGTTCTTGGCGAAATGCTTGACGTCTATCAAGGATGTCTCCCAGGAGGACATTAGTAAAGCGGTCAACGAGGCGTGGGCGAAAATCAACGAGTGGAAACTCCAGACCGCGATAGCTCATATCAAGGCGAGATTCGCGCCTTCTGGGTTGGGTAATCCCGCCGGCGCGATCATTGTCGGCGCGGGAGACGCGGTAGACAAGGACAAAAACCTCCTCGGGGCTACCGTCTATTTACTGAAAGACAAGACGTTTATCAATTTGAAACTGCTCGGCAAGACGGTCGTGGAATTTGACGCCCTTACCGCCGGACAATCTGTCGTGAAAATGAACGCGCCGAAATATACCATTGACCCGGCATCTGTCGAGTCCACGCCGATATCTGACTCAGATATTTATGCCGCGATTCTCGCGGCATCGATTCCCAAGGCGGATATTCCAACTCACGAGTTCAAACCGTATGAAATTGTCGCGTTCGAGGGCAAAGTCCGGGGATTTGGTGAAGATTACACGAACCCGCTTCCCACGAAAAACGGCGACTTGAAATTTACTATCTCGCCACTCGCGGCTACGGAATGGGATGTCGCGGCCTGGGTACATAATAGGAAATTCGGGGACGCGTATTTGGCGATGCTCGGGATTGTCGAACTGAACGAGTATCGAAAACTGGACGTGGAAGGCAAGGCGGATTTCCTCGATTCCATCCTCCGGGATCAGATCGTAATGGTCGTGGGTAAGGTCGCGAAAGAACCTTTCAAGGAGTATAAAGAATTCAAGTCGTTAGAACTGGACACCATCGCGTTATTACTGCGGCCGGACGAGTTAGACCCGGTCGTGTTCGAGTCCCGGCCTGCCCGACTCCAAAAGGCAGTAACAGATATTCTTTCTGGCGAGTCTCACGAACAATCTCCGGCCGAACAACCAGAACAACCTTCTGAACCTGCTTCTGAGGAAGAGGCGAATTCCGTGGCGCCGGTAATGAAACCGGTCAAACTCTCGAAAGAATGCCTGTCGAAAATTGACCTCATTCACAAACTGACAGGTAAACCGGAGGACGTGATTCAGACCGAAGCGATTGACCTCCAGGAAAACATCGTGACCGGCGGGAATCCTCCGTTAGAATTCCACGAGTTGCTGGATGTTCTGATAGACAAGTACCAGAAACCCGCGCCACCTACTCTGGCCCCCCCAACCGCTGAACCGGATTATACCAACCCGGAGGACGACACGCCGGTTCTCGCCCAAATTCGGAAGGTCGCCCTCAAAAATAAAACATGGGACCTTCCCTATGCAGCTATCATGGACGTAAATTACCGCCGGTATCTGCCCGGCGTGGATGAAAAGACATTACCAGAATCTATATTTACCGCCTTTGTCACGGCTAATAAAAAAGGAGGTAAATAAATTGACTACTGTTTCTTTTCTAAAAACAGAACTACAGAAAACTATCGATGATGCAAAATTCTGTATCTCGAAATACGAAGCAGACATAGTCCGGGCGGAGCGAGTCGTGCGGATGGAAATCCTGCAAAAAAACTACGAGGATACCTATTTAAAATTCATCGCGGAGCATACCCCTCCGTCCGAATACGAGTCGCAAATCTCAACCCTCGTGAAAAACATATTTATAACAAACCGGCCGGACCGGGATGCCATCCTCGCGTATTGGCAGAATGAAGTCGTCATATTGAAAGCGAAATTAGGTCTCACGCGAGATCGACTGGCGGACATGGAATCCGTAACCGTGACAAAGAAACCCGCGAAAAAGTAATTTATTTTTCTTTTTACCAGAAAATAATGTGAGGTAAATTAAATGCCTAACTATGCCATCAAAGTCTGTATTCAGAAATGGGGTACGATCGTCCACGTGACCGCGGAGGACGAGGACATCGCGGTTGACATTGCTTACAAGAGAGCGATCGCCGAAATCACGGACAACGTGTGTTACATCGAGAAAATTGAGGTGGAACCGTAAAATGCCTTCCAACCGTTCTATTATACCTATTGTGAAATGCCCTGTCTGCGGGGGAGAAACTATAGCAAAAAAACACGAAATTAATTTTGATATTATGATGGATAAGACGAGCATATTACAGAAATGGGAAGGAGATTTTTATTGTTGGAATTGTCTCCTTGAGATACATTTGGTAGGGAAGTTACCCGCGAAGGAGGCGAGCGAGTAAGATGCCCGTTTACACTGTCTGGGTTCACATCGAACGCGACACGAGTTTCCTCGTGACCGCGTGTGACGAAGAGGAAGCATCCGCGCGGGCAGAAGGCTTAGCCGGTTCTAAAATAGAACCCGGTGACGTTGAAATTACGGCCATCAAGCTGGAGGCGAGCGAGTAAGATGCCCTCCTTCCAGGAATGCACGCACTGCCGCACCCGCGAACTCTGCCGGATGGGCAAGAAGATTATCTCCTGCCTGGGAAAGCAAGGCAACCAGGTCTACCTGAATTCATTCTTCCCGAAACACTCGTGCTGCGAGTTCAAATGGGGGTGAGTGAATAAGATGAAAAACAAATCTGATCTAACCGGCACTGTAATTTGTGGATTACGAAAACATAATCCATCTACGGTTGCCTATTTAACCTCATATGCGGCCTGTCATAACGCGAATCGTGTTAGAAACGCGTTGAAAATCCTCGTAAAAGAGGGTACTGTCCACAAACTCAATGCGAGAGAATACGAATTGGTGATTATCTAATGCCCGGACTACAACCCCCAGACCAACCCGTGAAATTACTCCCGCCAGAATCCAAACCGGCGGCAACGTTTAATGTTCCGGAATTCCTCTTCTTGAAATCGTCTAACCAGACCATCAACCAACTCCTCGGCGGGGGTTTCCTATTCGGCAGTATGGTGGGAATCTTCGGGAAATACGGGTCAGGGAAAACCCAGTGGTGTATGGACTTTGCCCAACATGCGTTATTACACAAATTGACGGTAGGATTCATCGATTCTGATGCCGCGAATGGATTTAACGTGCAAATGGCGGTCAATTTACTTGCGTCCGCCGGGATAAAAGTACCGACTTTCTCTATCCCCCCGAACGTACCCACGCGGGAGGTCGCCCAGAAATACGCATTGTTCGTGGAGGATATTGCCCGGAAAAATAAACTCTTCATTTACCGGCCGCTCACGATTGACGACTTGGACAAGACGATTATCGAGATTACTACGAAACTAAAATTTGACTTGCTGGTCGTGGATTCCCTCACGTTGTATTACAAGGACGATGTAACGATGCATATGGGTTCAAGTCAGCAATATGGCGGAAAATACCTCCCGATGCTGACTAAAATCGGCCAAGTCCTGGAGCGATACGCCAAAAACGTGGGGACATGTGTAATTTGCACATTGCAACGCCTCTCAGAAATCGGATTAGAAAAGGCCGCGAAACTCTCCCCGAACGAGCAGATCCGGGAATGGGTAGGTACGGAAGGGCCGGCTTACAAATTCAATGACGTGATTGAATTGAAAAAAGAACGGAATACTTTCCGGGCATACCTGCACAAGAAACGCGGAAACGTGGCGAATCCGGCGACCGGGGTATTGTTTACCATCAACGCGGGAGGGATTGGATAATCATGGCACACAAGCGTACGATGCCCATCCGGATTGCCATTCACCACACGTTGGCATCCATCAACGGGTTAACCGCCCATTCCATTGCATCTCGCTTGCAATTAAACGTGCAGAGCATTCGTGGGCGGTTGGTCTATATGGTCAGGAAAGGCGAGATCCGGGCATTCCCACGTAAGGGTAAGAAGGGGTATTTGTATTACGATATCTGCATGGAATGTGGGACCCCACTGGTCAAATCGACAGAATCTCGAAAATACACGGTATGCCCTGATCGAGAATGTGATTGTCACGGAGTAGAGTAGTTTAATATGGCAAATATACAACCAACGAAAGAATTTGTTACAAAAGAATTGTGTGAGCCTAAATATCTTATTTTAGGTCGACTGGAATACGAAATCATCAAGAATTTTGAGACCGTATTCGCGGAGGATTCTTTGATTCTGAAATACATACGAAAAGAGAAAGACAATAAACTGTTTTGTTATGGATTAGAGGTCATTCAATCGGTCAAACGAGAAGCGATGGAGGTCTTTTAAATGCCCGCGCATTGTAAAGATTGCAGCGACTATTCGCCGAAAGGGTGGTGTAAATTCTCCAAACGACAAGCAACCAACCGCACCATCAAGAAGGTCCGGCCGGACTCTCATTCCTGCCGGAATATAACCAAGAAGGAGTAAAAATATGGATTTCTGGATCCACGTAGAGTTTGACAACGATGCCAAACCGTTGTCTGGCACGCGGGCAATGCTCTACAAACTGTTAGACATTAAACCTACAACTATCATTTCTGCACCACCAGACCCGGACCCGAAAACACAATCCTTCTTAGGCGTTCCTCCTCGCATCCAAAAACCGGAGCAAAAACCGGACAGGCGTAAAATCCCACATATATTTAAGGAAAGCAGTGTCCCCTGCGCGGGGGGATGCGGCCGCAATGTGAAGTACCGGGGGGCGGGAATAAAACCTAAATGTCCTACTTGTGGTGGAAAAGGGATCGTTGTGGAAGACAAACCTGCAACTCCGGAAATCCCCCCACTGAAGAAGGTTCCAGAGGTGCCCGAAATCCTCAAGACCCCCAACCCGCCCATCCTCAACCCCGAACTACCAAAGAAGGTTTGTCCTGATTGCGAAACGCCGCTCATCATCAAGTTTAGTAAATGGTTCTGTTCTACTTGCAATACTGTTAAGGATGCCCCAAAAAAGGTTAATATGGATAAATTTCAGTGAGGAAGAATGAATTATCGATATTGAAACATAGTACGGAGATAAATAATATGCCAAACAAAAAAATCACCCTAAATATCCGGAAATTCGACAAGTCCGAGCGGAATAACGTGACGGACAGCGCGTGGAAGCGGAAGATTAAATACCAAGACGCGATGGAAAAACCCACCGTGGTCGTGCAGGTGGCGGTGGAGGATCCGAATACCATCGTCCCCGCGAGAGAAATTGACGAGATCACCGTCATTTTTTCGTCCAAAAACAGGAAACTGGACGATTACCCGCCTAAAGAGGACGATTCCCAGTGAATCGCCTCTTCCTTTTTTATCTTTCGCGGGTTATCAATTTTCTATTACGGGTGGAATAAATGAGCATCGATCAATGCCATAGATGTTCTGAATTTGAATTATGCAACAATCTTATTACTGCTACAATACAATCAAGTGAAATTAATGAACAAATAGCAGAGTTGAATCGAAAATGTCCCAACAAGCAGCCACAATTAGTAAATCAAAAATAGAAACGACAATTGACAATTTCAAGAAGTTTCTTCTGGCAAAAAATGCTAATTATGGAGGAACCGGACTTTACCCTCTTAATATTTTTTGTCCGGCGGGAGAGCATACGGGTATAGAGTCCCGGATTGACGATAAACTCGGCCGGGTCAAAATTACCACAGAAAAAGAAATTCCTATGCGAAAAAATGATGTTGTGGACTTAATTGGATACTTGTTTCTACTTTGTATTAAGAATAATTGGATAGATTTCCAGGATTTGATAGATTGATGAGCATCGACATCGCAACGATTCTCGGGCAGAAATGGGCACGCGACCAAAAACAGGAAGCCCAGTACCACATCCACCCGGAAGGACAGGAAGGCGCGTCCAATCTCGGCGGGTGTATCGCGCTACGGTCAAAAAAAGAAGCCGGGATTCCTTTACCGCAGAAAGAAGGCGCGAAAGCGGACTTTGGCGCCGCCTTCGTGGGAGACGTGTGGCACAAGAAAATTCAGGTAGACCTTGTGCAGGAATTGAGTAAAACATATCTCCGCCGGTATGTCGGCCCGGTCATAAAGGAGGATGGTATCCCGCAGGAAATCGTGATTGAAACCGAGATCATTCCCGGCCACAAAATCGTCTCGCCGGTTGACTTGTGCGTGGTCACGGCACCTGGATTCTCTTTGGTGGAAATTCCCTACAAAAATACGACCAAGATGGCCTACATCAAACACCCGGACGCGAAATGGGTATTCATCGCGGATATTAAAACTGCCAGTCCATTCTCGTATAATTTACACGAGAAAGAGGGTCTCGGGGAGGAATATGAATCACAAGGTCTCGCGTATTTGAAAGCCACGGGATTATCCTCAATGCCATTCTTGTTTCTAAATAAAATCAATGCACACCGATTTACGACTATATTACAATGGTCCGTTGAAAAATGGAAAGCGTTGCAAGACAAACGTTACCGCGAATTGGCGCTGGCAAATAATATCAAACAAGCGATTCAATGTGATTTCGTAGATTCAGATTTCAAATATTTCACGTCCGATGCGGAATACATCTGTGCGTATTGTAATCTCTCGGAAACCCACGAAGTAGATATTAACGGGACTGTCAAAGTGGTCTTGGACAAACCCTGTATTGAGGTTGTCACGCGGGTAGAGAAGGAATACGAGCAGAAATTCCGTCCAAATACCCCGTGGATGAGCGGGATGTCCATGCTCACGATAGACAGGGTAAATGCTGGCATTGTCTATGCCCACAACAAGGGTGGAAAGGTTTTCGAGGATACGGTCTTCCATGCGGCGAAAACTTACGTTGAAGGGTGGGTAAAGGAGATTTCCAAACCTGTCGTAAAACCTAAAATTCCCTTAGCATACGAGGATAACGCCTTCTCCCAACCGAAACCTATCGTTAAAGAAGAGGTAAATCCGGCGGACTTGCCAATTTATGGGAATCCCAAGAACGAATGTATGAAATGTGGGAAGGGGGGAGCAAATCCCGGCTCCGGCCAATGCAAAAAATGTGATGATGCCGAGGAGAAGGAATTTATCGAACGATCTAAACCAGTCTGCAAACTCCTCCCGCCGGATCCGGAGGATATCGTACTTCCTCATAAGGAGACGGACGAGGAAGCATTGAAAAATATCAACTCGCTGGGGATTACCTGCACATTATGTAACAAACCGCGAATGGCCGGGCAACAAGTTTGCGAGGAACATTACCGCAAGATTGGCGAGGCGATCAAGAACCTATGACCAACGATGACGACTGGGCATTAGATGGCCGTGATCGAGAAATATGGTAGAGAATATTTCGAGAGGGTATGAAAAATGGACAAGGTTACGATTATTGCAAATGCCACGGAGTCCAACCGGACTGCCGCCCTCTCCAAACTTCCGAACGTGGAATTGGAGATTCTGCCATTAACGACCGGCGACTTCATTTTTTGCCGGACGGGCGCGGTCGAAGTCAAGGGAAAATTCCAGCAAGGGCACGATTTCGTGGCATCAATGGGAGACGGTAGAATGGACGATGAGATCCCGAGAATGTTGTCCGTGTATCCCGATTCCGTCCTGGTCGTGGAGAATCCGGAGGCAGTTTGGTCTACTGGATTCACTCATATTTCTATTTACGGGATGCAGGCGAAATTATGCACTTATACCTCGAAAGAAGGTAAAAAATGGAAAATACCGACTATGTTTACCACGGGAATAGACGGAACCGCCCTCGCGATTGAACGCCTCGCGTTCTGGACACAACATACGCCGGCCGACAAACCCGTCCGTTTGGACAAACCCAAACATATGACCGAGGAAGAATACGTGCAAGGGGCATTCGCGGATACCGGTCCTGTCCTCGCCCAACGATTACTGGAAATGTTTGGGTCCTTGTGGAATATTGTCAACGCGTTAGGACAAACCACGGTCAAGGAAACGAGGGGCGGGAATCTGAAATGGGGCGAGGGACCGTTGAAAAAACGTATCTTGGATTTAGGCCCGAAATGGGTGTATAATAATCGCATACTGTGGAAGGTACCCTAATATGAGTGGTCCTTATACGGAAGTTACCCAGCCATTAGGATTGAAACATTTCACGTGTAATATCTGTGGCATTGACTTTCTTACCAAACAATTCATGTGGACACACCAGGAAAAAAAACATCCAGAAGAAATCAAAAAATGGGAGGACAACCACAATGTCCAAAAAATATCCTAAATTCGCAGAGTAGATGAAATAATTAACGGTGAAATAATAATGGTCTGGTGTCCTAACTGTGGGTATAAATTACGCAAGACTGCCCCCGGCACGTGGTTCTGCGACAATTGCGAGTACGAGGGAGACGGGTGCGACCGGGATATTTCCGGGAATATTTTATATGATCCTAATAAGGTGAAACCCAAATGAGCGAAATATCAAAATGTGAATCCTGTCGGTTTAACTCAGATAATATGAACTATGCAGCAGGCGGAGATTGCAATGGTTGCAAAGATGGAAGCGACTGGCGGGAATTGAAACGAGTAAACGAGGTCAGATGTGAAACCTGTTTATATTGTGATGATCCTTGCCACTATATCTGTGTCGAGTGCCAAGACACGAAAAATTGGACTCCTCGCCCCTCGTTGAAAGAAGAGGTGCTCCAAGAGATTGAGAAACAGAAAAACAAATTACAGTCTCTGGAACAATTCCTCATAATAATTCAGAAATATGAAGATTAGGTGAAATCTAAATGAGTACAATATGTAAACCCAAGACGGGGACGAAAGAATGGGCCGAGAAGAATGTCAACTTCCTCCAGTCCACGTGTGGGACGTGGAAATGCCGGAATAATTGTATCTATTGTTATGCGAAAGGAATGGCGGTACGCTTCCACCAAATCGTGAGTTACGATTCAAACCACCAGGTTCCGTGTGGAGACCCTAGGATCGTAATGCCGAAGAGTTATCCACACGATACCACGATTATGATGCCCAGTTCGCATGATCTCTTTCCCGAGCATTTGCCGCAGATTCTAAACATTCTCAACAATTTATTACTGAAAGGGAACTCCGTTTTACTCGTGTCGAAACCCCGTAGAGAGGTTATTGAAGCAATTATTACACGATTAAAGAAGTGGCAACCCGAATGGCAAAAGCGGGTAGAGTTCCGGTTCAGCATCACCTCTTCAAGTCCAGAGATATCATTACGGTATGAACCGGGGGCTCCTCTTCCCCAAGAACGAGTAGAATGCCTGAAGATGGTCTTGGATGCCGGGTTTCCCGCTTCTGTCTCGATGGAACCCTACCTTCAAGATCCATTCCTTCTTTTAGAATATATCGCAGGAACTATAGATGTTGCCGATCTCAAAGAGTTTTGGATAGGAACAATGAACTATGGCATACCTGCCGAACTTCGGGATTTATATCAGAAAGATTTCATGGAATATCTTTATAGCAAAATGAATACATGTAAAATCGTTCGATGGAAGGACTCATTTTGTAAAGTATTGGGAATAGATAATCTGGGCGTGAGAAAATGACGATGGGGAACTGCCAGCATAATACGGCCATCTCGAAAGAGGAGGACTTGCGGCGTAAGAAGGCCCGGAATACTGGCGGCAAAAACCGCCTGCCGGAATCAGAAAGACTCAAAGTGGTTACGTGTAATCTCCCGCTGGAACTGATCAAACAAATGAAAGAATTAATTAAACAAGGATATGCTCCATCCTTTGCCGAACTCGTCCACATGATATTATTCGCGGGTATTACTCCCTTCCTCGCGTCTCTGAACGAATTAGAAAAGAAAACGGGAATATTATCAATGCCCGGCCCAAAACCGTTGGCAGGCCGGTTACCAGAAGATTTCTGGGAAGATGAAAAATCAAACAATGAACCATTGAAAAAAGGTGAAAAATAATGGACGGACGTACCCATTTCGCGGGAGGAATCGTATCGTGCCTCGTGACGAGCATTGTAATTATGCTCTACCAGTGGAATTTCTCCGTGATTTCCCTCCTCTTTGCCGGCATTTTTGGCGGGTTGTTTGCGTTATACCCGGATTTGGACTTGAAACTCCACGTGGGACACCGGAACGCGTGGTTGCATAGTGCCTTCATTCCCGGAATTATTCTGTTTTTGATTATATGTATCCTAATTACGAGTCCAAACGAGTGTAATATTGCCACCCGGAACTTCATGATCTCTTTTGGTATTTATTTTGCGAGCGCGTTCGGGAGTCATTTGGTACTCGATTGCCCGCAGGGAGACGTGGTCGGGATGAAGAAGTGGGGAAAATTATTCCTCTTCGTAAATGGAATCGTTTTGTTCGTGGCAGGAATACTGACCGGAATTTTCCTATTAATATAAAAAAATAGGTTGATCAAACTGTTATTTTTGTTTCATTTTTTTGATTTTCTAATTCCTCTAACTCGCTGTTGAGGTTTTCATTAATTATCGCGAGGTTTTGTCGATTCTCCTCCCTGAATTTCGTCAGTGATTCTAATTCTGCTGCAGTGCCTATCGCACTCAGGTAATTGACGAACGCCTCGTTATCAATACCAAAATCGAGATTTAGTTTCGTGCGGTGATCCAACACACGGCCCTGTTTTTGTAGAGCAATTATTCTCCTATCGTCCTTGTGATATTCGGCGATAGCTGCCTCCCTGCGGCAGAACCGGCACATGCCGTTGACGATTGACTTTCCCGCAAGTCGTTTATCAACTTGTTTGCCGAGAATTGCGATGGAATGTCGCAATTGAGGAGAATACTCGTAGCGTAATATCTCATACACATATATATAATTTCCGCGTTTACGCGTGGTTGTTTTCATTTTTCCACCAGATTTTTTTGTGCAGCTTCTTGCCCCCCTCGTTCGAGGGTATGTTATATTTGTCGTCAGTACTATTTATGTTTATGTCTACATAAACAATTATCTGCAAACAGAATGTCTATATGATAATTAAATGAATGTCGAAATCACGTTAGCCACCTACGACTGATTTTCGAAACTGTTACGAGATTCGTTCAAAATCGAGGTGTTCTAAATAGCGTTCAAATTGAGAATAAAAAAAGAAATTATTTTCTCAATTTTTTAGTCCAAACAGCGTGACCGGTCGCCCGCATTTCCCGTTGGAAAAGGAATGTTTCTCCACGAGATTCCGGTTCATTAGTCTGGCAATTGCATCGTAAACCGTGGTCCGGCACGTGTATTGTTTGAGGATAATTCGCGTAATGGGACGTCCAGTCTTGTCTACTTTTACCGAATTGACATCGTGAATTTCATACCCTAATTCACTACATATTTTACCGCGCGTCAGCGGCCCTTTCGTACGCAATAATTCGACAATTTTCTTCTGTAACTCTGAATCATAGTAGATACTCGTTTTCGTTTCCATATGTGTTATCCTCCGACAAATTTTACCAGTCGGTAGACAGAATATTGTCGTATAAATATATGAATTTATCGGAGAAAAAACAAGACCCACCCCGTCCGCGCCCGGGGCCGGTTATGAAGGGGGAGAGTTGAACGTATTTAGGAGATATTTACGACAAGCAACTGACTGATTAATTTTGGGCGGGTGGGGACGGGTGGTTACAGTACCTATCGCATTATGGAGTAATAAAGATGTAGGATAGATTTATATAGAAGTTATTACTATTGTATAGTAGAACAATAATATACAAATACTATTCAATAACAAACGAGGTAAAAAAAATGACGAGAAAAACCAAACTCCCGCCAGAATTCTTCGCGGAAGTCCAAGCAAATACGAACGTGCAGACCCTCATAAAGAAATATGGTGTTTCGGAGTCATATATCTATAATTGCCGGAACCACCGGATTAGTATTCCGCTCGGCGAAGGATTCCCGCTCAAACCAGAGGAAATTACGGAAATCATCACGAATTGGAAGAGAATCTTCACCGCGGTTGCCCAAGGCCCGGAGAAGTGGGCGGAATTTGCCGGGTATTTCCCACAGATTGCGGGAAACTGTGACAAATTGACGGAGTGGTCTAAACAATGATGAATTTATTCCCAAAACCGGCCAACAAGGATGTTTCCGAGGAAACCATTTCAGAACAAAATATTCCCAGGAACGAGGAATCTGAATGTTATGGTTGTGGCGATGTTTTCCTCTCCTCCGAAATTACAACCTACAAACAGAAACAATATTGCCGGGCGTGTTTGATAGTTAAAAAAGAAGAGATCAAACATTCTGTAAAAGTGGCAGGAATGTCACGCGATGAAGTAGTTTCGCTCGTAAAGGATTTACTGGCAGAATTACAACCGTCCAAAACTGGGATAATCTTCGACTCGGGGCAGTGTCAGGACATCGCGTCCGCGTGTCGGACGTGGTTGAGTGCCAATAAAATCGGTGTTGCCCGGCCAAATTCTAAAAAAGGGAATCACGTATCTCCTGAATCAAATGCGAAACGCGCCCGCATCCAAGCAATCTTGACTATGTTAGAAGCAAAAAATGGAGTAATATAGAAAGGTGATAGAATATGACGAGAACTCCCCCAAAATCCGTAACGATGTCGGCCGGCGTGAAGAACGCCCTCGCCGGCGTCAAGGCCGACCTGAGCAAGATTCGCCGGGTCACGTATGGCGAGACGGTGGACAAACTCGTCCAATTCTACCAAACCTTCCAGGCGAAAATGGAGGCACTGGAAACCGAGAACAAGCGGTTGAACAATCAAATGGCGGAAATCGCGGTCAACCAGTCCAAAGCCCTTTCCCCGCCTACCGTTTACATGCAACAACTCAACGCGCCAATTCCTTTCCCGCCCTTACCTACCCATTTGTGTCCGCCACCTAACGAGTTGGTGTCTTCTGAGGGTAAATACAAGGCGGTCATGAACGAGTTGGAGACCGTCTTCCACCACGGCGGTCCCAAACTGTCGTCCACGCGGGAGGCGTTATGTGTTGACAGGAAACTCGCGTGGGAACAAGCAGTAAAGGAAGTACAAGAAGAACGTGTTAAAAAACGGGGGCCCGCCAGATGATCAATAAAAAAGATGTTTGGTATTGCGTGTGGCATGACGAGGGAACCATCAAATATACGTTCACCCGGCCGGTGTACCAACCCACGTGTAACCACTGCGGCCGGATACTGGCGAAAAAGAGGAAAAAAGAAAGAGTGGTTATTTAGTTTTCCCGAGGTTAGCCGCGGCCATGTCCGCGAGGCGGGTCATTGCATCGTCTTTGCTCGCCACGGCGAATTGGACGCAGAGTGCTTGCCGTTGTACCTCCGCTTGCAATTCCGCCACCTTTTTCTCTAATGCTTGCGTGGTATTCCCAAACCGTTTCTTGAGGTAAATTACGAGCGTAGCAACGAAAGAACTCATCGCTACTTGCCCGAACCAGAGCCAGGACATCTGGAGGAAAACGGTTTCCACGAGGAGGGGGAGGACGATGATCAACCATGGTATCATTTCCGCGAAGAAGTCCAGCCACCCTTGACTCTGGTTGAAGACTATCATACATTTCGGGCAGATGTGCTCGGCGTCCACCGGTTTGAATGCCTTCTTACAAATCTCGCAGGTCATTGTTGTAGGGACGGGCGGATCAATGAGTGCATTCGTTTCCGATTTAATTACCGCCGCAGTTTTCGGCGGTTCCGTTGTTTTCGGTATTTCTGTTATAGTTTTCACCTTTTTGTCGTTGTTTTTTTTTAACCGTTGTTTCAACCGTTGCAAGCGTTCGGCAAGGTAATTCGTCCCATTCGCGAGGCCCATATGCTTGTTCTCGCGAATCTCTTGTTCCAAGTGCCGGATGTCCTCTTCTACCATTTATTAATCAGGCCACCTTGAGTAAGACCATCGCGAGGACGGCAAAACTCCCACTCGTACCCGAGGAATCCCGCTTGGATAATGCGACTCGCAACAACGAATTCGGGTTTGGCACGACCAACTCGGCCGGGTGTTGCCTAATATAAGGAGCTTTCAGGACGGTAATGTTGTCGATGAAAGTGGCAATAGAGGGGCCGATAATCGTTTCTGCAATCCCGCCGGTAGACGACAATCCCACCTTGACGGTTGTGTTAATCAAATTGCCGGTCGGGATGTCCGTACACGCCACCCTGACTATTAACATATAGGTTCCTGCGTGGCGAATCTCGAAGATTGCTCCCACCTTTGCTGTAGTATTCGAGAGTAAGACCGCTAAGGCAGGCAACCCGTCCGCATCGAAAACCCACGCGAAACCGCCAATTGGTTCCGGGATTAATCCGCCATCCGGGAAGATTATATTCCCGCGTTCTTCGGTGATTACCACTCGCGGGGGAACCGTCACTATTTCCGCTTGGAACGCTATTGCTGCCACTCTCATTGCTTCTACGTCTGCCCGGGCCGCCGCCCGCTGCTCGTCCGTGTTGATTGTTGAATCTACCGGTATCGTTGCCATTTTTAGAACCACCCCCCCACCTGGACGTACAGGATGTGTCCCGCCGGGACCATATAGTCGAACTGGAGACTCGCGTTCAGGGGGATGACGTGCATCGCCTCCACGAACGCGGAATTGTAGTAGAGCTGGATGACGGGATTCGTGGCCCCGGTCGCCCGGAGGGCCATGCTGGAGCTGGCGGTGGCCACGTAGGTCACGAGGATGACGTTCCGGGCCCCAGCGGTGACGACCGCGGAGACGTCCTTGGTAATCCAGTTGCCGTTCGCCGTCAGCGTGGCCGCGCTCGTGCTGTAATCCCACTGGACCGCGTCCCGCCAGGTGACGAACGCGCCGAACAGGTTCCCCGCGATCACGGCCAGGTTGCCGGTCATCGTGACAACGCCCGTGGGTTTGATGTTCATATTCCCGGCTGAATCCACCCACAGTAACACCTTGTGCGTGGCATCGTATTTCAACGTCAATGCTTGGGCCTCCGAGACGCGTTTCGTTAAAATACCCGCGCACAAATTGTCGATGCTGTCCTTCTCGATGATGGTAGAGGAACCGGCAGATTCCGTGGCATCCTGTGGCGTGAACTCCTCGTCAATCGCGTTCCGGGCGTATTCTTGCTCCTTCGTCAAGTCTTCAAAGGCAATACTCGTGTTGTTCAGGGTCACTTCCGTCACGCCGTCCACGTGTTTGACCTGGGTAATTAAATACGTCCCGTTCGTTATCCCATCGATGTCTGCCATGACGAGCGTGGTCCCCGGCCGGAGCGTATCGTCCAGCGGGATGGCAATCGAAATGACGTCCGTCCATTCCTTCCGTTCCTCGTATATCTGCGTGGCAAACGCGAGGCACTGGTCGTAATCCCACGATGGGCGGAGGAACCGGGCGATAATCTCGCCCGTCCGCGTGGACACGTCTAAATTCGTGTCCGGCGGGTACCGGGCAATGACTGGGCCGTCATCTTCTACCCGCCCCTTCACGATGACTTTCGTGGCGACCATCAACCCGTCCGAGGCAATCTCCGGCGTCCCGTATTTCGTCTCCCCGCCCGTCCCGATGGTCTTGCCGGAGGAGGTTGTCCCGGCATTGATGATTAACTCCAAGTCGCCTTTCGTGTACCAGACATACGCTACCCATTTAACAATCTCGTCCAATGCCTCCGAAATCGGTACCCCGCCTTTGTAGGCAATACTCCACGAGTCTGCCCCACCACCGGGCGAGGTAATATTCCCGCCGTCCCAGCAAAACCCGCATTTCGTGGCAAGGGCCTCGCCAATCTGCTCCACGGTTTGGGTGGTACACGTCAAGATGGGTTTATTTTTAGTCAATTCCTCTTTCAATTCCGTGAGTTCGATATTATACAAATTACCCACGCGGACTTTGTGGGTCACTTTCCCTTCAAACAGTGGAATCGGGGTTGCCGCCGAATCATACAAGATGATTACAAACCCGTTGAAAAACGTGTCGATGTAGGTTTCTACTGCCTCCAACACGCATTTTCCAACTTGGGAACCAACACCAATGATCATATCCACGCCAGAAAACCACGATGCCCACGTGGTCTCTTGGAACGTGTAAAATTTGCCATTATCAAACCCGCCGAATCCCCATTCGGAATCCGAAACTTCAACCCCGCCTTCCCACGTTGAATTCACGAGGGCATCTGCCGAACTATAGGCATTGTAGGTAACAGCAAAGAAATTCTTCCCATTATTATGAGATAAATATATTTTGTTTGAATCTAAAATAAATCCCCACGCGCGAAAAGAAGTGCCGTTAATCGGAATGATTCGTTCTTTAGCGACCTCCGTCCACCCACTCACGATGTCCACATCGTCATTCTTGAGGAGGCACGGTTCTACGAGCACCCCAGCGTCCGTGTAGAGTGCCCCACAGACCATATAAGTCTCGGTGTCGAGTTTGACGAATGCATCCTTGCTAATGTAGGCTGAATTGTCCATTTCGAAGTCGATCCACAAGTTGTTGGTGCCCCCCACGTTATTGAACGCATAGTGAGGGTAGGTGAGCGTCATACTAGGGAGAATCGATGCTATCAGTGCGTAACTATTCGCGCGATTTGTCGGCATATCGTTTTGTACTAGGAAGAAAATTGACGCATCATGGAAGTAGGCAGTCCTAATTGGGATGTAACCATAGGCGCCTTCCACGCCTGGAAGCGCATCGTAACTCATTTGCCGCCACTCTTCCACCGAGACCAGTTGCTGCATCGCGATAAAAGTATACCCAGTAGCTTTCAATGTCATCGTGATCGCGAAAAAGTCACCGGCTGGGCAGGATATCACCCACGCGACCGCGAAATTCTCGTAGTTTGCGTTCGGATAGGAATATGTAGGACCTACTTGCGTGTAGGTCACCCCACCGTCCGTGGACTTGTACACCTTGAAGTCTGGTTCGTCTGCGGGAGGGATCTGGAACACCTTCCACACGTCATTCCCCGAGATGTAGATGGCATCGCCAACAGTGGTCTCGTTCGCGTCCTTCCAGGTGGCCCCGCCGTCATCCGAGTACTTGTACCCCGCCACCACGATGTTGCCGTTGGTGCAAGTTCCAGTCAAGCAAGACCGGTAATTCGGGGAGAAGTTCGCGGTGGATTTCTCTTTCATCGTATAGAATTTCATCGGGCATCCTCCAGATAAATATCCAACGACCGCTCATACATTATCTTGATGATACCTATAATTAATAGAATACACACAATCGCTTCAGTTATAGCAATCATAACGTTAGGTTCATAATAATACATACGTCCTCCAAACGACATTATGATGAACGCGAGTAACTGAAAACCAACTGTAATAATTGCACCTATTATAACTATGACAGTAAATGCGATTCGCAGGAATCGTTTCATTATTTTTCGCGTAGTTTGATCCATATTTTTCACCTCCGTTTCCGCGTGGTGAATAGTATACAATACTATACACGGGAAACGGGTATTTAAGGTTATAGTATACAATAGTATTTAGATAGTATAATTTTCATGTATCAGTCGGGTCGGTGGTCAGGACGATGGTGAAGGTGAACTGCCCGCCACCGCCGGCCGGGTCGCCGTCCCCCTCGTTCACGGGTAACCCCACGAGCATTCCCTTCCACTGGCGGGACGTGGTACTCCCGCCGGTGAAGGTTTCCTTGACGGACACGAAATTACTGGCGGTAACGAGGGTATTCCACGTGCGGATGGCAGTTTCGAGGGCGCGTTTCTGGGCAAAGTTCTTGTAGGTACCTTTGACCGTGATGGTAAATTCAGCCCCCTTGTCCGTCGCGCCGAAGATGTAATTGCCCTTGTAGATGGGGCGGCCGGACACTTTCCGGGGATTGGGTTCCGAGAGTTTGGCGTCAAAGAAGTCCGTCCCCTCCGTGAGGGTGACGGTCGCGCCCGGCGAAATGAGCGTGATTACACGAGTTTCTGTCATAGTGGTTTATCCCCTGTTAGTCGTTCCAGAACGGGCGAGTTTCTCGCTCACCTTGTCCGCGAGGGAGTTGAGGAAATCCTCCTCGCCGATAATGCCGTTATTCGTCAGGTAGAAATTGTTCGTCACGGGGGCATTGGACATGGAAGTCCCTTCCCCGCGATACGCGGTTGCTTCCTCCGCGTTCAGGACCCGCTCGTTCTTGTGGACGACCGCGAGGCCGGATTGCAGAATATCCCCGCCGGTGTCGAGATACGGTATGGAGGGAATCTGGACGGTTCCTAACGTCACAACTTTGAGGACCTGGTTGATCGCCCAGATGAATCCGTTCGCAATTGCAATGATGGCATTTATTACAGGTTTGAGTACGTAATCTACTATCCACCAAAAAGCCTTCCCCACATTCTGTATTGCAAATAGAAATACCCCCACGAGGAAGTCCACGAGTGGGCTGAGGAATGTCATCAGAATTTTGATTCCCGCGGCGAAATATCCGATCACGACCACGAGGATGTCCAGAATCGGCATGATAATCGGGATGACGAGTTTCAGGAAGATGTCGAGGAGCGGGAGGATGGCAGTAAACAACGCGGCGAATACCTCGCCCAATTTACTGATCAACGCGATGACCGATGGCGAGAGTAGAATTTCAAATAATTTCTGCATGACCGGCGCCATCTGGGCGCCGATGATGTCGGCAAATACGCCAAAAACATCCGAAAGAACTTGTAAGATAGGCGTGAGCGGGTTGATGGCTGTGAAGAAATTGCCTAACGCATCAATCGCGGTGGACATACCGGTTTCTCCGGAGACGAACGTGGAGATTTTCTGCCCGACCGTCTCTATCATACTCTTGAGTGCGGCAATACCTGTTTTCGTCTTGGAATCCCCAACCGCTTTCGCCATCATGGTAAAATTCACGAGTGCCGCCATTACTTGAAATGCACCTCGACAAATTTGGGTTTTCCTTGGAACGGGTGGAGCGTGCCAAAATAGGTTTTCGCCTCGTTCCGCCCCTTGTCTTTACATTTCTGCCACCAGTCCGTCCGGGCAGTGGGATCGTACAGACTTCCCCCCCGGCCGAAATTCCGGGAATTGTCATGCGGGTGGGCGAGCATTTCCGTGGACATTTGGTTGACCGGTTTGGCGTATTTCAACGAACCGGTATTGAGTACAATCAGAAGGAGTGGATCACCGCGTTCGGCCGCTTTCCGCAAGTCCGTGGACGTGTGGGGCATCTTGGAGGCAGACCAGGGATGTCGTTCGAGGGAGGTCCACATCTTGAGGCGTAAATCGCCCGTATCCGTGGGAACCATGCCGACCGTGCGAGGGCGGGGTTGCCCGATGAATTGTTTCAGGGGACGGACGATACTCTGGTAATACGCTTCCAGTAATCCCCAGAGGAGAGACCAATCTACTTGTTTGCCGGTAATTCCCGGCCGGGCCGCTTCCATCGCCAAGTCTACCGTGGGTAAAACCTCGACAATAACATCGTCCCCTAACGACCCGGGTGGCCCGTGCCATTTCCGGCCGGTCTTGATATTGATGCCCTTCCGGACGACAATCTGTTTGGCAGTTCGTTGTTGTCTGGTCCATTCGGCCAGGGTTTTTCCCCGCTCAGACAATCCCCGGCGTTTCAATGCGGTCTTCCCGGTCGTCACCCGGCGAGATGTGACTTGTGGAGGTTTTTTACCTGCCTTGATTTTGAGGATATTGTATTTACTCTTGTATAATTTAGGTTTCCGGACGAACGTGCCCCTCTTCTTGCTCCGGTACCGGAGACCCGCCGGCGTCATGACCTGCCGGGGAATTGTGATGACTCCCCACCCTTTGCCTACCACGTGTACTTGCCCTCTACTGGCAGTATGACGGGAGACCGTTTTTCCGTGGGCTTGGGGCGTGAACGATTTTTTGGGGTTGGCGCGTTTCCGGCGAATGGGCATTTTTACAGATTACCTCCGGCGAGCTCTGGCGGTAGCAACGCGGGCTTTCGCTTCCATCTCGGTTTGTTGACGTTTCTGGAGTTTGTTTTCCTGGATAATTTCTTCGAAGTAGAAGAGGAATTGCTCGTGAGGCATTTCGGAGACTTTGGGTTTGTCAATAAATCCCTCACGCGCGAGCATCCCGAGGGCGTGCCAATACCCCAGCTCGGGATTCCTTTCCGCATATGCCGGCACGCTCCTTACGGCTTGGGAGGCAGCTCTTTTAAAGACTTCGCGGTTTCGGGGGACATTTCAAACCGACTCACGATCTTCCCGACCAATTCCATCAGGAGCAGGAAATCGGAATTCTGGAAGGTTTCTTCGGTAATTTTTGGTTCTATTACCACCATTTTGAGGAAATACGAGATAATGTCTGGCGTGAGTTTCGCCTCGTCAAACTTCTTGTCTGCGCCTATACATTGCCGGAGACAGAAATACGCGGGGGGCGGGATGAATCCCATCACCTTTACGGTTGTCTTGTTACTCAGTTCGATATCCACGGGGGCTTTCCACCCGATGCCTTGGTTATTTTGACTCATTTTCGTTGTCACCTTTTTCTTTTCTTATTCGGACGCGTCCTCGTAATGTTTGTGCGAGAGGGCGTCCACCGCCGTCACGGTCACTGCCGCGCCGGTAGTATCTGGTGCAAGTTCAAGTGTAACCGGGAGAATTAATTCGGATTCCTCCTTGGACGGGAAATGGATGCCACTCGGTAATGACAGTTTGCACTTATTTAACGCGATGGTAATATAGTCGGTTGCCGAGCGGTAGTATTGTAATGAGAGAGAAATTGCGCCCGCATATGCGGATACGAGGGTATCCGCGAGGGTAATTACTTGCAAACCTTGGGCCCGGTAGTTGAACTTGCAGTCAAACTCGAATCCGGTCTGTAATAAATCAGTAAACCCGTATTCCCCGCCCTTCCGGACATATTTATGGGTTCGTTTGCAATGGACGGTAATTTCGTCCACCCAACTCCGGAGGTCGGTCACCGAGTCTAAATTCACGCTGTTATATTGCACTTGGAAGACGTTTACCTGTTTCCATTCGAGTTGCCGGGCGGTAGTTTCCGAATGAAATTGCGGGGACGGTAACGACCGGTTGGCGCCGGCAATGTGATAGGGACTTTCAATCGTGGGCGCGTGCATGACTGCCGCCCCGTCTTTCAGCGAGTCCGTAATCTCGGTCACGATACACCCGAGAAAATCGTAATAGAGAGACCAGTCTTGCAATTCCGCGTGCATGGTAAACGAGGGAATGGACTCGTCCACGCTTGCCATCGTAATGGTATGCGTGTAGGGGGGACCCACGATCTTGACCACATCCGCGTTGATGTTGGTGGGGAGGTTGGTATCTGCCTCTTCCAGCGTAATGGTATTTGCGGCATTAGCAGTAATATACCAGTAATGATTTATTTGGTCTCCTCCTGTCACGACTAACACGTATCCAATCCACGCGTTGACAGTTAATGCGGCCCCGTCAATTGTAATAACTTTCCCCGTCCCACCATATGTTACATTCCGGCCGGTAATCGCGGTGTCCGTCCCGACCGTGGTGCATTTCCCGAGCAGGTAATACCAGAATACGGCGGTTTGCAGGTTCAGGTCCGGCGTGGCTACGCCCATCGGATACCCTTTCGAGTATTCGTTCGTAGGGAGGATCTTACCCCCCGCGTGGAGGTTTTCCCGTTCTTGGACGGCAAACGGGAGCGGGTCAAACTCCTCGTAAATATTCGGGAATACAACTGGGTCGATAATTTGGGCATCGGCGTTCCGGAACACATCTTCTTTCCGGATCTCGCAGAAACAATTCGGGGCAAATACGCTCATGGGTAGTTCTCCTTCGTGGATTTAGATGCTAATAAGGTGAATGTGGCAGTTTTGTAATCCTTCTCCCCGAGCACGGGAATGTCCTTCAGGTTGGGGAGGAGTAAATGAGAATAATCATACGTGCTGAGATGGGCGGCATCGAACGTGTCCACCGCGTCAATCAGGTCGGCCAGTTCTGCCTGCATGATGGTTTCCGCGTTGTCCGTGCCGTCTGACATCGCGTAGACTTTGATGGTAAAAATGTCGCCGGAAAATGGTCCCCGTTGCTTGTATTGCCCACCACCGGGGGCAGTCCGGTCTATATTTTCCAGGCGGTACGTGAGACCGCGAGAGATGGGCCGGATGTCCTCGTTCGGGACATTCCCCTCATATTCCTTGGCATCCTCAATGATGGGAATCGTAGCCGCCGTGCAGTATGCCGTCAAGATCGCGTCAAGGTCGGTTGCCATATTTAATTCGTCTCGTCCTGTCCTGGTTCGAAATAATCGATGATATTACCAACCGCGAATTTACTCTGGAGGAAATCCTCAATTTCTGGCGTTAACATGATCATCGGAACTTGCCCCATCTTGACTGCCGCGATTGCCTGCGCGACCAACATCATCTCGGCGGACTTGGCATCCAGTGCCGCGTTGTCCGCCACCGACCCGATAATCCGCCGGACGAGATTACGTGCCACTTCCCGCCACATGTCCACGGATGTTTCCGTGGGCATGGAATCCGCGGACACGGTCTTGTATCCCGCGTAATTCATACAATTAAGGGACGTGGCATACGTTGTCGTCAAGATTGTTCACTCACTTGTAAACGTGGTGCTTCACGGGCATATTATATTTCGCGTTGTCCCGTTGCCGGGCCGCGATTCTCTTATTGATCTCCTCGATATTCGCGTCATAATATTCTTTAATCCCGAACCCAATGGTTTTGAGGAGGTCTGGCGAGTTCTTGACCATCAACTCGTACAATTCCGAGAGTTTTTTCTGCCAGACGAAAATCTTCCGGCGGAGTTCTTGGGCGATCTCGGGTTTCAACCCGCCCTTGGCGAGGATCGCAGTCACGTTGTCGATCCGCCATTTCACCTTCTGGATCGGGAGCATACTATTAATTGGGATGGGCGGCAAGACGGCATATCCTTGCGGAGTAGTATCAATCGGTTGGTCGGGCGTGGCATTTCCTCTGGCAGCCAGTGATTGCAACGCCTTGACTATCTCGTTCGTCACGTCCCCGCCCGCGCTCGCGATTTTCAGTTTCAGTTTCTCTTTTTCATTTGTCAATCCGAGGAGGTCTTCGATAAGTTCCTCCTTGGTTTTGAGGGCTAATTCCGTTTTTGTGGGCATTTTGCGTTACCTTTTTCATTTTGTATGATATGGGAATGGAAAGAAAAGGGGAAAATACGCTTAGAGCGTATTGACGGTCAAAGCATCCGCGAAGGCAATGGACGTAGGACGGTAGATTGCCATACGGCCTTGCCAGAGTAGTTTTCCGCGAATACCGAGATCCACGGGTGGGAGCGGGTAATACCCGAGCGGGTAAGTTTCCACGATTTCAAAATTGTCGGGAGACATCGCGAGGGCACACATCGCTGCCGTACTGTTTGTTTCCGTCTCGGAGTCAATGAGGTAGGGACAGAGGATAAAATCAGTGAACAATTTCATCCCCGCATCTCCTTCCTTGATGAACGAGTAGTCCGAGCGGGAAGTTGTGGTGTTCTTGTTCTTGATGGCTTGCATGACCACACCCGGGGTGCCGAGGAGCAGGAAGGGTGGTTTGAATTTCTTGCCAATCAAGAATTGGGCGAGGTCCGTAGCCGCCACGTAGGTGTTCGGAGCGGTGACGAGGGAATCCGCGTTACCAACCGCGCCGGGGTCTGTCAAACCGGAATCGTTGACCAGACCGTTCAAACCGGAGTCTGGCATATTCGGTATATCCGTGCCTCGGAAGAGAGACCATTCCTTGTATTGTGCGAGGGACTTGGTCATATTCCGGAGACTGCGATTGAAGTTGTTCTCGGAATACCGCGCGATAGCATTCGGATTGCTCTGCCGGTCAATCTCGGGCATGTTGAAACTATGGTCGTAATCGAACCCGAGGAGTTCCAGCGTGGTGGTGGTAATTCCCGTGGTCACGTCCCGGACGCCGGTGAAGGTGTCCGTTTCGCGTGGGGCAGGAAGGTCAGTATCTGCCGCCCATTCATAAGCTTCGAGGCCGGGGCCGATGTTCCGGACGTTCACGCCGTTTTTATCTAAAACGGTTTCCCAGCGGAGAATTTCCTGGACTTGCTGTTTCATCGCGGTGACTTGGTTTGAAGTCCACGCGAGGGTCGCGTCCCGGAATTCGGCGGGGATGTTTGCCCGCAACGCCCAGTTATCCCACTGGTTTCCCATACTACCGTCTTGGAATGTTACTGGCGGGAGGAGGAGATTCTTGTAGGTATTGGCGTTCTGGGAGACAGACCCAATCTGCCGGTGCATGCCGGGGGCCAGTGCTGAAATGCGGCGTTCCTCGTACATTGCCTTTGCTTGGTTATAGAGGATTACTTCTTGAGGTGAGTGCATCATGGTTTAGTTCCCTCCAACAAGTCGCACGCCGATAATTTTATCATAAAGAACATCCGGAGTGAGGCATTCATCTGCATGACCGATTAGGTCTTGTGTATCGCCCGCATCGCCCGCATACGCGAACCGGCGGACTTTGCCATCTTCTGCCCCGATGATGATCGGGTCACCTTCAATGATCGCAACCGCGGGCGAGGTGGCTTCAAGAATTAAGTTCAAACGGCATCCATTCTTCTTGAAGTAGGGAATCTTCTCTTCATTCCCTGCTGTTGCCGTATATGCGGTGTCAATGTCATGCCCGCCTTTCAATCCGGCCACGCCCGACCATTTGGTATCGCCGGTGATTGCCGAATACAAGCGGTTATTCGCGTCCTTGTAAATCACGAATCCCGGCTTGATAGTTTCGGAGGTATAGACCACGCCCCGTTCTTCCTCGTACGGGCCGCCCCGCTTGAGGAATTTCTTGGTGCTGGCATAGGTTTCGTCTGCCATATCTATTTACCGTCCTTGGGAATTTCGATCGTAGGATCTGGCATCTTCGTGCGGGTTCTCCCGCCCGAGTCCATGAGTTGTTGCCGTTGCGCTTCCGGAGGTTTCGGGAACCCGTCCGCGAGGATCGCAGCGTCTGCTAATTTCACGAGGCCGAATTGCTGGGCTGCTTCAAAGATGATTGCCTTCTTTTCCAAAGGCATGGCCGCGAGGTCTTTTTCTTTTCCTTTGTACGCGGGGGTTCCGAGCAGAGCATTGTCATACAACTTGTGCCGGAAGGTATCTGCTTCCTTGACACGCTCTTCAAGTTTTGCCGCGCCGTCTTTCAACGTTCCATTTTCTTTTACTAAAGCGGCGATCTGGTCTTTGGCAGCGTTGTGAGTATCCTCCATCTCTTTGAGTTTTTTCGCGGACGCGGAATCCTTGAAATTACCTAACTCTTTGCGGAGTCCGGCAATTTCCTCGTTCTTTGTCGCGATACTCTCTTGGAGTTTTTGGACAATCTCGTCGTTTCCTGCCATAATATTTACATCCTCAGTATTGAGGAGATTATGTCCCATTGGATCGTATCCGTTTATATCTATAATCGAGGAGGGTTTCGCGGGGATCGCGAAAATGGACTGGGAGAATCCCATACCCGCCGATTTTAACGTGTTGAAGTGCCCATTTACAACCTCATTCTGGTGTTCGTTTGTATGTCCAACGGACAGATTTTTCGCGTCTTTCAGGTTGACGCCGCAAAGGCCTCGCGGACACCGGCCTTCGGCGCCGGGTAATACCGCCAAATGCCCGAATTTGATGTTTTTCTGGGCCAAGTCGTAACTTTCTCCGTTGAATATCCCGCCTGGGCCGAACTCCGTGCTGCCACCGATACTTACTGCAGTAATGTCCCCGCGTTTGACCGATTCGATAACCGCTTGCGGCCAATTTTTATCGACAAAATATATCTTGCCTTTTATACACCGGCATTTCGGGTCCACGCGAATACTCTTAACTGCCGACAAGACGACCGGCGAGTTCATTGCCGGAAACGAGTCTTCCACGTGAAATTGAGTTGCAGGCCCTTCGGTAATGAGGGAGAATGTTTTATCTAATTCTTCATAGGATTTCAAGACTTTGACGAATTCCTTGTCTTTCAGGCCCGGTTGGTCCCGCAACCATTCTGGCAATTCCGACCGGTGGTAAATCTGCACCATTTCTTTGGCCAGAATAACATCTGCCACGGTCACGCCTTTCAGGGAATGATTCGCGGTAATTTCGCCAGTATGGTCGAAATATCCAGAGGGCATGGTATAACCTAATAGAGAGGAATCCTCGAGGAGAGACTTCCGGCGGGGACAATCCGGTTTGAACGCCTCGTCTTTTGTTTCCGAGAGAACGGACTGCACTTCAAATTTTCCCGTGGACTTCCGTTTACACCCGATGAGTTTTTTCCCGTTCTTTTCAAATGTCTTGAAAGAATCTTTCTCGCAGTCTTTCGGGTCAAATTGCCGTTCCCGCCGGTAATTCTCCGTATAGTCCACCCGATGCCCTTCCTCGTGCGTGGTCTCCTTCACCCCGGCCGCAATATCAACTAACTGGACTTCGCCGGGATGGATGGACTGTAATTTACTCAGATTCCCGAAGAGTTCCGTTAATTCCTGGGTATGGAAGACAATTGTCCCGTCCTCAAACACGGTTCCCATCCCCGCGAAATCGTTGTCCTTGATGAGGGCGAAGGCGTGGTCTTTCGCGGGTAAGGACCGGGTGTGTTCTTGGACATCCACTTTCCCGCCTTCTCGCGTATGCGCGGACACATGAACTTTGTCTTCTGTTTTCTCAATTTCACTGATCCAATCTGGATGAACCGCAGGAACAACTATGTATCCTTTTGAGGTCGGGTCGTCTTCTATCAATTCTTTTGGAACTTCAGTTTTGATTCGTATACTTCCGTAATTTTTTCTCATAAAAACATCTATTTTTTCAGTTAAATCATTTTCTGTAACTAAAAAAACACCAGATTTATCACCTGCTGCAAAAACGGGTGGGACAATTCCTTGTTTTTTTATTCTCTCAATATTTGTCGGTTTTGTGTAATGATACGCAATAACTTTTTCCGGATCTCCTGTAAAGAAATCATCCCACGAAAGATTTCCTTCTTCAAAACCCTTCTCTTCTTCTTCAGAGGTTCCTATGGGTAAATGTTTTACCAAAAAATAAGTTGCGTGTTTTTCAGAACCTGTTCCTCCTTGTGACCATTGTATATCTTTCATTCCCAACTTATCCCGGCAATACCCGTACGCGGCCCCTTCCACGTGTTTCATATCCCAGTCCGGGTGCTCTTTCTTGAAGATCGGGATTTTCGTGGAGACGCATTTCTGGAGGGCATCGTCCGCGTCAAACGACCCTTCCTCCCATTCTTGTTTAGAGAATCCTTTATACCCCTCTCCAAACTTTTTCGGACCTTTGATCGGAGTCACGTTCTGACTTCTACATTTCGGGCACGTTGGCGTTCCTTTGACTTGTTTGAAGTGGTTGTCACATTCTTTACACACGTATTGGCGTACGACCATTTCCGCGTCCTCGGTTACATCTTCCTCTTTAATGTCCTCGTCTTCCGCCTCTTCCTCGTAATTGATAATCCGGATGGTATGGTCGGACAAATTCGCGTTTACGAAATTCGCCACGCGGTCGATGTCTTTCGCGGGTTCTAATGGTACAGGACTGTCCCGGAGACCATGCTCGAAAAACCCTCCGGCGAGCGAGTACGCATTTTGGGCGAGAGACCGTATTTCTTCTCGCGCGGGGAAGTCACCTTCCACCTTGACCTGCCCGTTGTCATACCCGAATTGTCCAATGACTTGCTTCGTAAATACGTTTTTTACTGGATACATCATAAATATCTATTCTCCTGTGATAGTTTTCAACCGTTTCAATTTCTCACTTGCCTGTGCTTGCTGAACCATTTGTTCCCATTTTCGTTCCGAAGTACTCTTGCCAATGTTCTTTTCAAACCACGCGTGCACGTTCGGGTGGTGGGTTTTCATCCACCACGGGAGTAACACGTACTCGGTAAAGGCTTCCGCGAACCCTTCCGTGAAACTGGTTTGCCCGTACTCCGAGAATTCAGAAAGGTGGGTTCTCCACGCGGACTGAAAGTCACGCCCCAGACGGGACGGGTTAGGGAATCCGTGTTCCCAATATGATTTTGAAATTCCCAATACTTCATAAACAATCCCGTGGGCAATTTCGTGGACGATGGTATTGGCCATCCCATATGCCTGATATTTTACAAAGGTTTCCTTCCGGTAAGGCATATAAATTCCGAGCGAATCATCTGCCTCCGCGGTCGGCATTGGATACGCCTGGGACTGCGTGATGGAACCATTTGTAATTTTTACCCCGTCTTTGAATACTTGCAACGAGTGGCGGAGATGGGAGGGGATTTTATTCAAGGCGGACATAGCGTTATGAGTTGCATTCACAATCTGATTTTTCATGTCGTCAGAAAACGGTTTGACACCGCGATCTGCCTCGTTCCAGTTGTCGAGTTCTGTATTGAGAGACCCCCGCAGGTTCTCGTTTTTCCACTCGTCATACCGCGTGAAATACAATTTCGTCATTGCCTGGATCTTGTCACTCGCGTCCTCGTATATTTCCAGCATTTCTTGTAAGGCAACCAACCCGGTCTCTTCTTTGGCCAAGAGCAACCCACGATTTCCCCGGATCGTCATCCGGCGTTTGAGGTTTCGGATCGACCCGTCAAAAAGGGCTATGTCAACTTCTATTTTTACCGCGTGTTGTACCAATTGATCTAGTCGCGTGCCCACTAAATCGGACAGGTACTTACCCTCTCCTTCCGCGAATAATTTCCGGACTGCCGAGAGGGATGCCTCCGCGTTATGAATGGAAGTAATTTGCGTATCATATTTCTCCCGTAACTCTTGGATACGCGTGTAATATTTTGTTTCCTCGTCAGACTCTGATTTGGGTTTCTCCTCTCCTGAAGGCGGGGGAGTTTGTATAGGTTTCTTCTTCACGCGGGTCCGGTACATGCGTTTCCCGTCCGGCCCTTTGTAGGCCTGGACTTCCAATCCTTCTACATCTTCTCCCCGCCACCGTTGTACGGATGTCCACACGCCCAGTTTGTATTTCTCGTCCTCGATGGTATAATCGGCATCTTCTAAAAAATAGTCAAATTCATACTCGTCTGAGAGGGCGATAGAAGGGTCGGAATTTCGCGGGAGGAAGGGAATATGCGTTTCCACGCCGTCTTTGCCAGAATAGGTTAATTCAGGAAAGGTTACGATTGTTCCTTTCAATGCAGTATTCCCGGCGTATTTCTCCCCTAACCCTAATTTTACATATGCGAGAGTAATATGCGGTTTGTACTCCGAATACGTATCCGTGTGGGGTAATATAGCGATTAATTTATTCAATCCAATTAATTCGGGAGAATTCACATTCAGGATGACCGCATCCGCCGTTCCGTTCTCCACGCCCGCGAAGAATGCCGTTTCTAACAAGACTGCTTTCGGCATGGGTTGTTTTTTCAGTAAATTACGAACTTGTTCGGGATTATTCTCGTGGAGACCATATTTAACGGTAATATGGGGGGATTTCTCCCGACCATCACCCGCCAGTTCGTACTCGGGAATTATTACCGTGAAGTCTTTGATAACCTGAGCGATATTCTCTGGCAAATTGACTTGGGTTGAAGAATATTCATACTTACCATCGCGGGTAGGCAACGAGCGAGTATGCTCTACTACGTCTACTTTCCCGCCCTCGCGGGTATGCGCGGAAACGTGAACTTCACCTTCAGATTTAACTTCTTCGGCAATTGTTTTACCTTTTGTCGTGCCACTTCCTTTTATCCCTTTTTCATTTGATAATGTTATAATACTTGAAGGAATATCATCTTGAGATGCCATTTCTTGCGATTCACCTCCCCAACCCGGCGATAAATGCATTTCTGGTGGCATTTTCTCGACATCTACTTCATATATATATTCCCCATAATTCCGGGCGATGTCTTCATCGGGAGTTAAGAATGGCGATTTCAATCCTTGTTTTAAAATTCGTTCTGGCGGGACATTACTGCCGTGGTATAATATCTTGTATAAAGGTAGCCAATTTTTGGCGACAGAAAAATATTTGAGGAATTCTTGTGCTTCTTGATTTGATTCCTCCGCTAATTCGGTATATTTTTCATTTACGTCATCCAATGAATGAATAACTACCTTTGTACCAAAGGAAGATGTCCACGTAATCGCTTTGTCATTAAAAAAAATAGAATTTGCGGGAGTGGATTCAATCAGGATTAATCACCAATGGAATAGATGGTAGCGTTCCCGTTCCCGTTCCCGTTTCCTTTGATTTCAATAACGTCAAATGCGTATTTAAAGCATCCGCAATTTGCACGCCACGGTGGTAAAACGTATTTTTCTGGGCATATTGGATACCGTTGAGACGAATTTCATCGGCCTCGCTTGTATGAGAAAATGCCCATTCCACCTGCTCGTCCAACTCGTTCAGGTTTTTGAAAAGGAGACAATTCTGCCTGTCAACTAATCCCGTTCTCGCGGAATCCTGATTCTCATGTTGTAAAAGCAATGCCCCGCAAGCCGGGACTTCAAACTGTCGCATGTTCACGCCGAACGCGGCGACATTCAGGCCGAGAAACGTATCTTGCAAGAATTCCCGGCACTGGTCAACAGGACGAAATCCTTGGAAATTCAACGCGAATTTCTTTTGGAGGTATTTCACGTATTTCTGCCTGTTTTTGTATAATTGGCGGGAGAAGAACGTGTCCCGGTCAAAATCCATTTTCCCCATGAATCCGAGGAAATGTTTCTTGTCCTCCAACCGGTCTACCTGCTTGGGATACCATACTTTCGCGGAATAGGCGTTCGGGACGAACGTGGCAAAATCCAAGTGGTGGTATTCCACCGGAAAGATATCTTTGAACGTTCGCGGGGCTTCCCCGTACCCGTAAAAGAATCCCCGGACGTGAGCATTCATCGGCCACCGCGGCCAGCAGACCGCGCCGAGGAAATAATAATACACCGGAATATTCTCTGGGATGTTAGTAAAATCGCAGACAATGTCCTGGGTAGGTGTTAATAGAATTGCATCGGGATACACGTTATGGGATTCCAGAATTTCCCGTATATCCATGGGATTCCACCCGTATTGGATGGCCTTCGCGTGGTCTTGACTTTCACAATACCCGCCCCACGTTTTTTTCGCGGAGAAGATATGGAAGTCATAATTCGGGTGGGGGTTATTCGCCATTATCCATTCTTCTTGTGTTTTATACCCATTAATCCGCCACGGGTACTCTAAATCGGCCGAGATGACATACAAATTGAATTGTTCTCTCAACCCGTCACAGAACCCGCCACCTAATAGGAGGTTGTCGCGGCACAAACCGATGACCACGATCGTTTTCTTTTCGTTGTTCATATTTTCAATCCCTCGTCCAAAATTCGTTTGTAGAGGTCAATCGATTGGTCGCCGAGCGGTTTCCGCAACTCGATCAACGCGAGCAATTCGCCGGGATCATTCGTGTCGATAATCTTCTTGTCAATTCTACTAATTTGTTCACTCAGTTTCAGATACTGGATTTCTAACTCGCTTTTCATAGTTTCGTTTTCATCTCCTTGATTTTCGCTTCCAGTTCGACAATATCCTCATCCCGCCACGATGCAACCCGTTTTAATCGGGCAGATTCCATTTTCAATTGGGCTAATTTCGCCTGGTTGAGAGTAATAATGTTCGATGTTTTGATGTGTTGTTCCTCTGCAAGCGGGATAATTACTTCCACGTCAAGATCATTCAATAGTTTGCCATTGTCATCGACAAAGGTATCAAGTGTCCGCCAGTCTTCTCCCATCGGATTCACGTTAGGATACCGGGGGAGGTCTTTATATTCTTCGTGGTCACGAGGCCCCTTCCCATACTGCCGTGTCTTTTTGACGAGCGCGAAATGGTAATGCGGGAGTAACAACCGGTATTGCTTTTCAGGGACGGGGATTGTATATCCCGTGTGAATCCCGAGGCCTTTTTCCCACTTGGCGGGTTTTTTCAGGAAATGGTGGGGAAATCCCGCTTGTGTTTTAAAATTTACACACCGATCATATTTTCCCGTCCGTTCGTCACGGATGAATAAATGGTCCGGACCAGTAACAGACTCGTAATCACAAAGGATGGCACATTTCACTTGGTATGCAATATTAGCATAGTCTTGAGGCGCATATCGTTCGTCCGGCGCGATAAAATGCCACCACGCCCCTTCAGGAACAATCTTATTGATCCAATAGGTCATATTCCAATGAACCGCGAGGCATCCTTCCCCGTCCTTCAATTTGCCGGCATAGGAATCGTCTTGCATGAAATCCTTCTTGATTTGCCACTCGACATATACCCGAGGATTCTGCCCGAACCGTTTTTGAATAATACCCGCGGTACCATCAGTGGAATCCGGGTCAACAATAACATATACATCCTCCGCGAAGTGAAGTCCTTCCTTAACCGCTCCAATGATATCCTCTGCTTCACTCCGGGCAAAGATGACAGAATATGGTACGAGTTTATTGGAAATAGGCAGCTACCTCGGGTTTGTTATGATCTAAATACCACGCGTGATAATATTCGTCAAGCGTAATTCCGTATATTTGCAGGCAATACGCAATACCGAAAGACCGGCAGAGACATTGATTTGCTGGACAAATCACAGGATTATCAGTTAATATTACTGGTAAATATTCGTAGTTGGGATCACATATATTTCCATAAATAGTAGATTCAGCCGGAATTGACTGACATCTACGAATAAACCCGTCCGCGAGAATTTCAATGTCGCCCATACACGAAGCACATGAAAAACCTTTTACTTCAATATAATTCGTAAGATATTGTGTTTTATTAGGTATACCCATACATGTCAATATTTTTTTGTTAAATCCCAAATTCAAATGTCCGTAATGAAAATATTGCTGAATTTCTGCAAGGTGGTTTGTCTCTTCAGAGGTATATGCATCGGGATAATGTTTGTCATTATAGAAATGAAATAACTCCGAAAGAGCTGGCGTACAACGAGTAATTTTTAAAATATATTCGTAATCTTTTATAAAATTAGGATTATGCAATACGGACGGTGTCATCGGCACTATGACAGTATTAAGTTTGATTCCGGTTTCTATACAACGAGGCAACCAGTCATATAACCATAATTGCCGTAATTCCTTTCCTCGTATTCCTGCATCGATATATGTTCCACAGTGAAATGAGATTGTGGCTGTTACTTGTTTTTGAATCATTTCTTTAGAAAACTGAGAAGTAAATGCTTCTATATTTTTTATTCCGTGTAAATTTGATTGAAAATTTAACTTTGCTCCGCGTTTTACAAACTCGGTCGCCAAACGGACAAAATACGGCGATTCAGTCGGTTCCCCGCTTCCGGGAATATTAAATGAAATATTAGGGAAATACGGTTTTGCAAAATATAATACTCGTTTGAGATATTCGTCTATACCCAGATTATCAATTGCTAATTCAAGTTGCTGTGTTGCGGGTAAAAACATATTCGATACACAATACGGACATTTAAGCGAGCATTTAGAAGTAATTGAAAGGGAAATGTGACGTGTATCTCGGATTTGTTGCAATTTATTTACATCTAACTGTTTTTCTTTAAAAAGTGTTTTTACATGGCATCCAACAGGTTGTATACTCATTTTACAATCCCTCGTAAACGGTGGCTAATCCATAATATTTACTGGCAAGACATTCCCGGTGGTAAATGTCTTGCCCCGGTTCCAAATTCCGAATATTCGGATTACTATTTTGGAACCGGGCATAGAATTTGGATGCTCGAAATTCCTGCGTGACTTGTTTTTGCATGACAGAAGAGAGTGCGTGATTATACTGGTGCCCGTAGTAAAAATCGTTGTTTTTATCCCCGCAGACCGCGAGCATTGTATCCCGGAGTAAATCCCCGCCCATTCCCGGTATTCGTTCTGGGAAGAATTTTGGCGGGAGGTGGAACATGTAATTCATGTATTTATAACTGGCGAAGGGTGTGAGAATGTCAGACCACATTCCGTACTCTTCCAGGAGTCCTATTTGCGGCCACGGCGCAAATGCATTTAGCAATCCAAAATTAATGTAATCGTACCCCCGGTGGACAGGATAATCGGTTTGTTCCCCGCCAAATAACCCGCTTACGGCACACGTCCGCGAGGGATTAATGCCGGGAGGAATGTGTTTGTGATATGGGCCAATCCACGCGTTGATGTTGTGTTCCGCGAGATGATATACGTCATAATGGTCTGGTTGCTTCAACCGCATCTCGTTGAAAATAATGTAATTGGTAAATCCGATTGCCTGCATCGCGTGTTTGAAAATATCCTGCTCGGGTTCGTGACAACAAAAGACAAACTTCCCCAGGTCCATCTCCCGCGAGAGATTTTTCAGAACCCACGCGATAATCCGGGAGTCCCGCCCGCCACTCGTCCACACGAGATGGAAGACTTTCGAATCCCACGTGTGGAGGAAATATCCCTTGACTAAATCTAATAATACATTAGCAGCCTGTGAGGGAGTCTCGGGAAGGATGATGTCCTCGTCAAATCGCTCGCCGGGAATTTCGGCCGGGACAAAATCAAACTCTGCCAGTCCGGTCGGATGAGATTCGTCCAACGTAAATGTAGGTTCCTGCCGGATCATTGCCCGCAAGTCTAAATCCGTTTTTCCCCTTCGCCGGGAGAGATATACCGGTACGAGGGGATATGTTAATTGCCACGACCGTTTCGATTTCCACTCTTCTAATAAAGTCATTTTGTCACCACGCCAATTTCCTGGGCGGGATTTCCCGCCACGATGGTAAAATCCGAGACTGGGTGCGTCACCACGCTTCCCGCGGCTACAACCGCAGATTCGCCAATATATCCACAATTGGCGAGAATAATAGAACCGGCGCCTACATAAGCCAGTTTTTTAATAACGAGAGGATGATAGATGACCGGCAAATTTCGCCAGTTTGCAGTATAACACTGGTGGTCGTGCGTGTAAATCATCGTATTTAATGCCAATATGACTCCATCCTCAATGTAGATATTCCCCGAGAAATCAAGACATACGCCCCACTGTAATTCTACTTGTTTCCCAATTTGGAGTACCCCCTCATGTCCGGCATAATGCACGAGTATACGGTCCTTTTCAAAGTCCGCAATACTCAATTGTTTACCTTCTCGGAAAATGGGCATTTATTTATCCCACCGTTGCATGGTTTGCCGGTTGCGATTTCGTTTCTGGTCAAAGTTTTGAAAACATATCCGCAAGTGCGAATAATTAGTAGTTACCATGTCAAAACAGGATTCTTTGAGGACGGAGATCTCTTCGGCAGAAAATCCGTGTCGGAGCATTCCCCGCTCGTTAATCTGGAGAAATTTCGCGGGATTTCCAATTACGGTAAAGAAGGGTGGAACGTCTTTAACCACTACCGCGCCCATCCCGATCATTGCATATGCTCCCACGGTTGTATTCTGGTGTATTGTAGAATCCATACCAACATACGCGCCAGTCATGACCCGCGATACTCCGCCCACTTTGCCTCCCGGCGAGATAATCACGTCATCCTCTAACACAACATCATGCCCAAGATGGGAATGCACCATCAAAAAACAATTGTTCCCGATTTTGGTTACGTCCTTAACCGTTGACGAGTGAATGGTCACGAACTCGCGGATCACGCACTTGTCTCCGATTTCAATTTTGCCGGAGGGGGTATTTTGGGCTGTCATCGTGTGTTCCGCGATGCCGCCAATACACGCATTCCAAATAATACAGCTTTCGCCGATCGTGACATTTCCGTATATGTGGCAACCATCCTTGAGTACACAGTTGTTTCCAATCGTAATATTCCCCGCGAGGCTCACGTTGTCGCCAATACTCACGTCCTCTCCGATTCGCACGTGTCCGCAGAGTTTCGTCCATTCCCCAATTTTACTCCGGTTCTTAACAATCACTCCGTTTCCAATCAACGCGGTGGTCGCAATACGCACATCGACACCAATAAACGACATCATTACTCTCTATCTCCTTCGTGGGCGGCAGTAGCCGTCCCCTTGTTTTCCACGAATGTCTTCACATCACTGGCAAAATACTCGTGCATTTGCCGAACCCACGAGTAAAATGCGGGAGAAATATGCGGTTTGAGTAATTCCAAATTGGGCAACAAACAATGCCCCCCAATTGATCCCGGAATCATCACCGGTCGGGGAACATACTCGTCACAAACTGCCCGTCCGTCTACTTGGACAAACTTCTTGCCCGTGTCGGCGGTTTCCTGGAACGCGGTATATACATCCTCGAATTTCAAGTCGTGTTGGGCACAGAATACCGCCACTTGATTCGCAAAGACGATTTGAGTTAAATACCAAGTCGTATCTATGAGTTTCCCCGCGGCGGCATTTTCGGCCGAGGATAATAACTCCCATTCGATACCGAGTTTTCCGTAATAAAAATGGCAAAACTTCGCGGTTTCTATCACGCGACTGGGATCTGCCGGACCCACGAATTTCACGTATTTTTTCAACCCGCCTATCATATCCGGGTGCTTGCCTCGCACGGGCGAGTGGAGAAGAAGTTGGGCATACCCCTCGTCTAAGAACATCCGGTTAATCTCGGTCGCGATGCCGAGCGGGATGGTCGCGTCAATAATGATAACGGCATCCATCTCCGCGTATGTCATGAGAGGATAAATTTCATTTACGGTCTTGATGGGAAAACAAACGTGAATAACATCATACCCTTCAAACGTCAGGTCATCCGACCGATCCGGCGGGAATACATCCTGTGGCGGGTCGTAATAATCCACCGTAAATCCCGCGTTCTCCGCAATTTGCCCGAGGGCAAGTCCTATTTCCCCTTTCCCACACACCAAAATTCTCTTTTGCTTTTGTGATTGCATTGCATATCCTTTTCCATTTTTTTACTAAATAATATTGGTCTTGATGTTCATAACTCGTTGTAATGTGCCACGTAAGTTAATTTGGCCGAATTCATCAATGGATTTATTAATTACTCGCTGGAGGGAGGATTTTAATTCAATCGCCACCAGGATGCACGCGAAATTAATGACGTGCTGGAAGGATGCTTTGAGCTGGATAATTTCGTGGATGACATTCGATATGATAAAGATCCGTCCCATTGTAGCGATGGAGTTTGCCTGATAAATCCGCCCCATCGTTGCGAGAGATGCAGCCGCGCTCATTGTTTGACCACACTATCCAGAATGTTTCCGTGGTAGCATCTACCAGGGACGTATTCAAGTCGATCCGGATGCGGGTACCAATATCCCCCACGTAAGACTTACCCATCGGATTGCACCTCTTTCATCCGTTCAAGCGCCCAGTCGAACATCTTGTAAACAGAATTGTTGGAAACCGGCATTTGGCGGATGAGTTTTTTCCGCAATCCCGGCATGTCGTCAAACTCCGAGACCGCGGCCGCAATGTTGTCTAACCACGTGGTTACGACCGCATCAGAATCAGACATATCCAAGACTTTCTCCCGCCGCATTTCCCCTTCCGGCAATGCCGCTTTGGGGCGCTGGTCTTTCGGCATGGAATTCCCCTGGATTTCGTGGGGATTGACTTGAGATTTACTCGGCAAGGCCGGTTTCGCTTTCCCGCCGGCGGACCCTGGTTCCTGTGGTGTGTCTTCCTCCAAATCTTTCCCGCCGAGCGATGCTTGCATGTCAAACCGGATGCCTTCCAAAACCATATCTTGGAGACCCGCCCAGAGTTTCGCGGGCAGGTGGGCGAGTTCTTTCTTCTTGAAACCAAAGAAGATTTCTTCCCACCGGGCATCCTCGATTGCCTTGTATTCTTCTTCGAACGCGGGGAATTTACCCATCGCGCGGATGGCGTTATTACTCATTCCCACACCTTGGGCCTCGCCCATAATGGTCAAGACTTTCGTGCGGTAATCAATTTCTTCGGCCTGGGACATGACATGCCGGAGTCCCCAGTCGAATTCGTACGTCAAATCCTGAATGAATTGTATGAACCACGGGTCGAGTTCGAGACCCTCCCGGCAAAAGTCTTCCATTGACCCGTGATGCCGGTCGAGGACGTTGTAATATTCTGCCTGCGGGACTTCTCCGCCATACACGCCCAGATTCTCGCCCATCAGAATGGAACGGGGAAACTGGGACGCCATGCAAATATTATTGTAATAGAAATTCGCGACCATCATCAGGTCGCCCATTTCTGCCGTGCCCGAGAGGAGTTCCAACGTGACTTCAATAGGTTTGATGATCCATTCCTGCTGGACAATATTCCCGATCATATTTTTCACGCGGGTCATGTCCTCTTTACTTTTTATGCCGGGAACGGACAACACGGGTTTGCCGGGGCCAATCCGGTTCATCAAATCCGCGCCGGCTTTGGCAATCAAGATGAGAATGGTAATGTCGGAGAAAATGGGTTTGAGGCGGGACTGGCCCTTGTATTGGTCGTAATCAATATGATTTGCCCGCACGCGGACACAATGCGAGGGATGGATGTTGTAAGTATACATACTCCCGCCTTGCCCCCGAAACGTGATCCGGTACACGTGGGGCGCGCCGAATGCTTCCACGTAATCTATCACGTAATCAACCTTGGAAACCGCTTCATACCGGACGACCGGCAACATGGTATTGGCGGGTTTCAAGAGATAGTCCACATCTCGTATTTGTTCCCCTTGCCGGTGAACAAATACGAGGGATTCCCCCAACTCCCCGTCATATCCGTCCGCTTTGAACATGGCCTCGTAATATTTGACCTCCCGCAAGTGCTTGTGGAGGTCCGCGTTTTTCTGCTCGGTCTCCGTGTCCCCGAGTTTGGTTCCATCCATTTTACTATACCGCAGTTTAAATAGGTTGTTCCATGCGTCCCGTGAGAGACCCCACGTCAGGCGGTATCCCACCGCCGTCTTGCGGGCCATGATAATTTGCTCTACCTCGGTCGGATCGCTCAGGAAATAATACGTGGGTCCGGTGGTATATTGGGCAAAATTCGACACGCCTTGCATGGGCGAGGCGTCCTGCATCGGGGCCTCTTTCATGTCCTGTGGGGTGTCTTTCGCATCCAAGAATGCCGGCCGGGACATCCCGATCTCGTCCTGAAATTTCATCCGGGCGACTGCCTTGAAAATTGCCAGAGCATCATCTCGTGTGATATTATTATCTGCGGGTGGCGGGGTGCTCGGAGCGGGAGAAGGAGGGGGGGAATCCGGCGAGGACATATTATATGAGAATACGCCGAACATATTTATAAACATATTGAGGGAGACTGTTTCACGTAGAAAAATCAGAAAAAAAGGGGTTACGAACCCCCGTGGTACAACCAGAAAAAATGGATTAAAGGGTAAGTGTCGCAAGAACACGTCCCCGTGTTACGCTCAGATATTCGATTAGATGGCGCCTCACACCGAAGAAACCGGAATCTACCAACGCTCCTTCGCGGGGACTCGTCACCAAGTCCCGCCGGTACGTTGAAGAATAGGTTCCTGAGATAATGATGGTTGCTGTTCCTATATAAAACTATTCCTCATTTCCGGTCTGCCATCGTATTGTCCGATGATCTAAATTAATCCGCTCATCTACTAATCGGAGGAAATCCCGACTGTGTTCCCATTGAACCGGAATATTCTCTTCAGTAATTCCTATTTCATGTAATTGTGCCACTGATGCACCAACTCTCGCTGATAACAACTGTATCCGAGCGGATTCTGGTTGCAAGAAATATTCTTGCTGGAATTCCTCGGTAGTAAAATGTGTTTGAATGACATGATCTGCCTCTTGTATTTGTTGAATAATTTGTTGATCCGTAGGACGGACTATTGTTGATTGAGTTATATCGGAAGATGTGTGTGACCCGAGAATCGCCACGACCTTTTTCTGCAAGTCCTCAGGGAGTGTCATCCAGAAAGCGTGGTCTTTCAGGACTTTCGTAAAATCATACGCCTCGTTGAGTAAATTCGCTTTGTCCCGTTGTTGGATCCATTCTACTGGGGCAGTCTCTATGATATACCCCACCGCCTTATATAGGATAGATTTGGCGGCATTCGGGCACAACTCCGTCAGGCAGCGTAATACCTGTTTCTGCATCAGGGAATTGAATCCGAACGGTAACGAGAGCGGGTCGTCCGGGTATTTCGCCGCAAACATGTTTTCCAACCCAATCTCCGCGATGCCTTGAACATACGACCGCAAAGCGACAAAATGCTCCTCCGGGTCTAATTTGATTTCCGCGTGTCCTTCCGTAGTTTTCGCGAATTCCCGCTGGTCGGCCGGGAGTTGGTCGGTGGCGAGGGTGGCAACCGCGACATGCGTACAGTCTACAGTACATTCATAATTATGATATAAATCGTGGTCATTCCGCCGGAAGACCACCCGCCCTCTTATATGTTGATTAGAATTAACATAATCTGGATATACCTCCACGCGAGCGCCGATTTCCACACCCGTGGCATGGATGGCTGGATCGTTCTCCAAAGGAAAGAATTGCTCCCATTTCCAAATTATTGTTGTTAACGGTATTTTGGTAACTTCGGGATCCCAACCCCACGTGGCGAGATAATAGTCCCGCTTCTGCCGGGTAATGAATTGGATGTCGGGAACGTGACAAACCTCGCAGTATTTCTTTCCATCCGAACCTTTATGTAATGGAGTGGCACTACTCGCTTCCACCCCACATTTCGCACATTTTCGGGGGGGCATGCGTTGAATTAAGAACCCCATTTAGAATTCCTCTCCTTCATTTGTTCCATCTTGCGTTTGGCCGCTTCCTGCCGGTGCATGTATTGGAGGTACTCGGCTTCGCGGGTATTAATCCACACGACCTGCCCGTCATGAGTTCTCGTCCGACCGTTCGGAAGTTCCTCCACCCACTCCTTATTTTCATTCAGCTGGGTAATGCGGGGAAGTCTATTCATGGGGTTTTTTCTCCTTGTAAATACAAGTATTCCACTTTCTGTTCGTTTGTAAATGCTATGACAAAATAATTATAAGTATAAACCGGTTTGTGGGTTTCCTCAAATACGTGTTTTTCCCGGCGACATCCTTTGGACGTTGTCCACCCGGGGCAGAGAATCAACCCGTCACATTTGTTCATGAATACCGTGTCAAATTGTAACCATTGCTCCCAGTCTACCCCATCTCCCTTGTACTCCGGCAGGTTCATTCTGGTCGTGTGAATGGGATGGGTCATAGATAAGGGGGAATAGAAATATACTCCCAAATCGAACAATTTCGCGGCGAGGATGTTCACGGACGCCATATTCTGCACGATGTTCCCCGAGTACGCGTGGGCTAAATACCACAACAGTTCCTTCAACATTATTTTACGACCTCTTTTGGTCTCTCGCGATATACTCAATATGATTTTTGATTTCCGTTTGTATATTACGAATAGTATGTTCTTTGTCTTGTCGTTTCGCGATCTGGCGGACTTGATTCTCCAATTGTCTTTTCTGGATTCGCAACCGCCAGAGGGAAACTGGTTTCTCCTTGAAACACGTACACGTTGCGGCGAGACAATTCTTTCCCGCGATTTTCCGGCATTCTTTCCGACTGGCACATTGACGTTGTTTCCGTTTGTCCTCTTTGGACAATTTCACCCGCGGCGGTTTGGCGGGGACTTGACAGGACGGTCCTTGCTCGCGTTTGCCCTCGGGAGAATAATGATGAGAACATTGTCCATATTTCCGGACACACCGGCGACATTTCCACGGGATGCCTTTCTGGGTCAGTTTGGCGATTTGATTCTCCATATCCTCGTTCCGACTCTCGCAAGTGGCCACTAATTCGTGGAGTTGCTCGGCCTCGTGTTCAAGGGTGAGAATGTGTTGTCGGAGGGTTATTTCCATAGTCTTACCCGTTCGCCGAGGTCTGTTTTCGATTACTCCTTCTTCTTTCATATCCTCGTGAAGACGTTTCAATTCGGCGTTGTTTTGTTTCACCTTGATAAGTTCACATTCGAGCCGTTTGATAGTATATTCGTATCCTTCAACTGCCGATCCGATTGGTTTTCCGATTATGTCATAACCGCAGAAGGGACAGAATTTCACCTCTTTCTCCCCGCGGTTTTTCTCTATTGTATTTTTACAGTTGGGACATTCCATGGTCGGTTTCATTTCCTTTACTTCTTTTTTAGTATCTAACGGAGGATATTGCGGGGGAAGAGTATTGTCAGGGATAAATTTGGGATTCGTATTACCCATTATATATTTTATTGCCTCTGTATAATCCTCTTTGACAAACCCATATTTCCGGTTTATCACCATTCGGGAACGGTCGCACGCCCACGGGTACCCTGCGGCGGTTTCGTGATCTTGAACCTCGGAGAGCGCGTGATATTTATTGGTTACAACTTCATCGCAATACGTATAACAAGCGGCACAGAGGAGAATGTTAATGCCTTCCCCCGTGAGCCACGTTTTACTGGCATCCTTGCCACACCGGGCACACGTGGACGAAGATACTCTGGGAACGTATAGACTCTTGCCACCATGGAAATCTACACAACATAATCGCGATACATGTTCTTTAGCGATAGTATATCCACTGGTATTGTTGGGGGAATTCAGAGTATAAGGGTAGATAGCATCACAATACCCGCCATGATTCGGGGTGGTTTTGTCATCCACCACGTGGAAGTGCCCGCAATTCTTACAAGTTTGGATTACGCGGGGCTGCCAAAGAGAGCGATTGTCACACTGTACCTTCAACACGCACGGGACGGTCATCCTCGCGTCATAATTTACACACTCTTCACATTTCAATTCCCGCATTTTGGGTTCACCTAATCTATTTCCTCGGTCTCTCCTCTCCAAATTCCATTTCAGCTTCCTCTTCGGTAAATTCGTAAAAATCACACAGGTTTTCACATTCTTCCGCGTCAACGTACAACTTGCGCTTCTTCGCGTGGTGAATAGACCGAGCGTCCTCGCGTTCGCTTGCAACTGCAATCTTAAATGTAATTACGATAATAAACGCCACTATCATACTAATCAGAAGAATGAAAACATACTGTGATATGTCAGTCCACGTCATTTTGGTTTCACCTGGTCGTTGTCCATATTGCCCCACGCGGGCACGTGTTTGAGGTGTGTCTCTTCCTCGCGGGGATTGACCGCGCCCGAAATGCCCGCGAGGTGAATGTAATATTCTTTCAGATTCATATTTTTATCACGTCCTGTTTGTTCAATATGTAGGTTAGGTTTCATACCTCTCCGGGAAGGATTTGTACCACTTGCACACGCCATCCATGGTATTCATGTCGAGTGCCAGTCCACACGCGTCCTGGGGAATCATCCACAGGTCCGAGAAGGGTACCCTGCGTCCTTTGGCTATGTCCCACGTGCGGTTCTGGTAGGAACCACATAATACCATATAGGTCACGGTTCTTTCGCCTTCCATTCCCGGACGAATTCCTGCCACTGGATTGCCATCGCCTGAACCCGGGCGCGCTCGGGGATGATAGGGAATATATGCGAGCGAGAAGTTATCCCATCCCCGAGCGGTTGCGGGAACGTGTTGGAAACGTCCACGCCGTTACTCCGGCGGGCGCAGTTGTGCCAGTCGAGGACCGCCACCTCGCGGCAGTAAGGGCAGATACCGACCTTCCTATTCATAATCGTCTTCCTCCTGTGGGCAATCCTTGTAATACGGGCAGCGGGAGCAACACGTCACACCATCGCACTGGGGGAACGTGGGGCAGTCGATGCAACACTCGGTCACAGTCTCGCCCCCTCAACGTCTCCTACCAGATAAAGATTAATCCTGGTGAGGATGGAACGGCATGCTTGGCAGTCTGACTCGTCCGCGAGACAATACAAGTCGAGGAGCAGCGAATTAAGGGTTTTTATCTCCGCGGTCAACTCGTTTTTCTCGGCGATTTTCTTCACGTCCTTGGGTTTGAAACACTCCTCCATCTCGCGTAACCAGAACCGCTTGAAGTGCTCCCGAATCCGGTTGAACCCGCAGACGGTGAAGCACTTGTCCGGGTTGTAATCCCGGCAGAGGCCCCGGAGCGGGCAGGGCGTGGTGCCAGGTCTCACGGTCCCGCCTCCTCATCATCACCCGCATCCGGGTCAACATCGATCTCCTCATCAACACCATCTTCCAACGTGCCACCTTCGGTAATATATCGCATTAAATCCCGGCCCTCGCGTGTAAGGTGCAACCAGAACCACCAATAGAGAATACCGTGGTTTCTGTTTTGTGGATTCTGGGGGGTTTCCAGGGTCATGGCGGGGACGCCTCCAATGACCTCAGCATGCACCGCGGGCAAACTTCGTAACAAATCCCGGACGTGGGGATGTGATCGTACGTGCGATATCCCTCGTAAGTCGCATTGCACTGAATGCATTTTATCGTGATGTAAATTGTTTGAGTCATTTGTAGCACCACCCGTTTACAATGCCTCCCGGGCGTTCACGAAGGGGTTTCGTTGCATTTTCCGCAGCGGTTTGAGCAGGAATGTCCCGCAGAACGGGCACGCCAACCCTTCCTCCGTCTCGTCCCTCATGGCAATCCCAACTCCCGTTTTATCGCCCGCTGGAGTATCTCTTTCACCGTGGAATGCTCTTTGATCGCCTTCATCTTGACCGCATCCCACAGGGACTTACTGACCTCAAACGAGGTCTTCATCGCATCGTCATCGGGTGAACTCATGTCATCTCTTCTTCTTCTTTTAAATACCTAATTACCTATTCTGGTACATAAACCTTCCGCATTTCCGTCGGTGTCCCATCTCCCATCTCCCATCTCCCACCCATTGGAATGTTCACGCCTTTTTTCCCCCGGCACCCTCGCTGGGTTTTCGGGAGCGTGTGGAAATCGGCTACCCCCGGGTGCGAGGGAACATACGCGGAGAGATATGTAATACACAGGCGAATAGGAGGGATATGTAAGAGGGAATATATAAGGAGGATATAAAGGGCAGCCAGAGAGACGTCCTTTATATATGCCTTATATACGTCCTTATATACATTCTATATATAAAGGATACTATACAATAGGAGAGGAATAGTATTGAATACCACAAGTATTATATACTCGGAGCGCCTTATACAGTATGACAAC
>Ga0214474_1000049_pt1 | contig 64254 bp, 70 predicted proteins | sample RVTome_2_FD_187335 | JGI IMG/M metagenome (GOLD analysis project Ga0214474, IMG submission 187335) | Soil microbial communities from uranium-contaminated site in the Upper Colorado River Basin, Wyoming, United States - RVT95D214 HiSeq ... | reverse complement strand
CTGCCATCACCACTGCTAGCTTATCCTCAGTGCTGTAACGTTTGGCCATCTCTCCTCCTGATGGCCTCTTTGTACCCTAAAAAGCGTTTCATTTCAAGTGGTATAGCTTTTTAATGAAGCAGTACACGTTTATACAAACAAAATAGTGATTTGCAATACTTTCACGCTATTTTCGTATATATAGTTAAGAGATCTAAAACGCAGGCAATAATTTCAAGGAGATAATAATGAAAATAAGATTTAACTGGAAGATTTCAGCTTTAGGTAACATCTGCTTATCCATCTTATCAATAATTATTTTCAGTCAACCAGCTTTCGGATACAGTATGACCAACAATCCGAGAGTAAAAGAAGCATTTACCTCATTACTTAAGGAAAGTTCAATAAATGGAAGGATTGCGTTTTCATATAATATTGGTGGCAATTGGGAAATCTACACCGTAAATCCTGATGGCACCGAACCTACACGTGTGACTAATAATACTTATGATGATTATGGACCAACATGGTCTCCGGATGGTGCAAAGATTGCTTTCTACTCACGGCGTCCGAGTACAAATCCAACTATCTACACATCGCAGATTTACACTATGAATGCTGATGGTACCGATGAACAATGTCTTACCACAGAAGGTATTGAGAATGTATTCCCTGCCTGGTCTCACAACGGATCAACAATAGCCTATTCTTCTTATCAGAATGGTAATTATGATATCTATATCATGGATGCAGACGGAAACAATAAGCAAGGTCTTACTTCGACTCCTGAGAGTGAAGCACTGGCATCCTGGTCTCCTAATGATTCCGAAATAGTTTTTTCTTCTAACAAAAATGGAAATCTTGATATCTATAAAATAAGGATTAACAATAGAAAAATCTCACAAATTACATCTGATGCAAACAATAACGAAACACATCCCAGGGTGTCGCCTGATGGCACTAAAATTGTTTATGAAACTTATGGTTTACAGGGCGGACCTGCAACTATTTGGCTAGTAGATGTCAATGGAGAAAATCCGCACCAGATTCAATTTGGTGGTGCCACACCATCCTGGTCGCCTGATGGGAAATACATAGTCTTCGTATCTGGGAAAATATTTGTAATGAATCCGGATGGTTCTAATATACAGGCAGTATCTTCTGATTTCCTTAACTGTTTGCGACCTTGTTGGGGTAGTGTTGTAGCAGCTCTAATTAACATACAACCTAACACACTTAACATAGCTGGTAAAAGTACTGCTAATACAATTGCTTGTTATATTACATTGCCTTCAGAGTATGATATTTCTCTCGTAAACACGAACTCAATACATATTAACCTAGATGGTACGAATATTTTTGCCCTATCAGATCCAATAAAAGTGAAAGACCAAGGGAAAAGCGGCAAGTCATACATTATGGTCAAATTCGATCGTAGTGCGGTTATCAATGCTTTAGGGAATGAGCCAGGAAAATACATTGAAATAATTGTGTCTGGAAAATTAATCAATGGGATAGAATTCAAAGGTTCTGATGTAATAAGGATAATATCCCATTAATAACGTTAACATACCTTTAATAATAGATGTTCACCTCACGAACCCTATATTTGCTATATATTAACAACGCATACACGTTAGTATATATTATGCTACATAATCCATATCAGAAATTGTAAAACCGGTTACTTGAAAATGTACGCATGAAAGGGCAAATATCCCGATATTCGTGCGGTAGTAGCTAAGCTAAATTTAAGAGGATTACACCTCTGAATTATATGTCATCAGTGCCCTTAGTGGAGGCTTGTATATCCAGGGAATCGAAGGCGCATGCCTTTGTTTCTGGTGCTGTTTGTGTCGAAGGTAATGTTTGATAAGAAACCTCTCTGTTCTCTTTTTCGGGAAATAGTGGTATCATCTCACTACAAGAGTGCCTCTTAAGAAGTAGCAACCGAAAGAGAAAAAAGAGTGACTGCAAAGTCATGATAATCAGGAAACTGCTGTGCTTTACTTAAGAGTATGGGATGTTCAATACGGTAGTGCAACCTACATTAAGACACCTAACGGTAGACATATTGTACATGATTTGGGTATTGGTTCGTTTAAGACCGGCGTGGCTACATTCAGTCCATTGCTATACATAAAAGATAAAATGAAAGTAGATCAGCTGGATGAAGTAATCATAACGCATCCGCATGGCGATCACGTCAGTGACATCTGTAATTTCGATGTTCTAAACCCCCAGGCACTATATAGACCGGAGCATCTGACGGAATCGGAAATAATCGCCTCCAATAGAGTTGAAGATAAATTATTGGTAGATAAGTACATTGAGATTAACAGAAAATACAATGAGCCTGTGTCAGTGAGCGACAGCCCGTTGCAAACAAACAATAATGGTGGAGTTAATATTCAAGTATTCTTGTCCACAGGATGTGACCACTCCAATATAAACAATCATAGCGTTGTTACGGTAATTAGCTACGCAACATCCAAAGTAGTTTTACCTGGCGATAATGGGGTGGAATCCTGGCAAGAGTTGCTCCAACAAAGCACTTTTAGACAGGCGATCGAGGGCGCGGATATTTTTTTCGCGGCGTACCACGGAATGGAATCGGGTTATTGCAAGGCTCTCTTTGAGTACATTCACCCTAAACTGGTCATAGTCTCAAACGGGAGATTCGCTGGCGACAGTTGCATAGAGTTGTATAGCGATATAGCATCGGGTTGGAATATCCACAGGAGGGGTGGGGGAAATGAGGAGAGGAAGTGTCTAACTACGAAGGATGACGGAATTATTGAGATAGCGATGGGTTGGATAAATGAAGGTAAGAAGTCATACCTTTCTGTCACCGCTGAGTAGCTATGAGGAACCACTATATCTGCGTTTACTTGTCTGTTTTCCTTGAGATTCCTGATAAAAAATCGTACGGCGGTATTTTAGAACTGTTTTGAATCTGTAATACTCGCAGGTTGTACTGAGATTGAAGGGGGAAAGAGAACATGAGCAAGGTATTTCTTTCGCTCAACTTCATGCACTGTATGGAAAGATTCGCTACCCAGATATATCGTACTCAGAAAGGTGCTTTCAATGGCACGCCGATTGCCCAACAGTTAATAGATGCCTCTGAAAATGAAAAAACTCATGTACAGAAGTGCCGAACACAGATTAAAAAACTAAACGGTAAAGTATATCCGTTAGGTTGGCTGTTCCAATTCGTAGGAGTCATTCTGGGATTCATTACGCGTTTGTGTGGCAAGCGCAATCTTTTTAAAGCCGACTCATTTGTAGAAATGCGGGCGGTGAAAGACTACAATGCCTTTATCAGAGCTATCCCTTTTGATAAAGATACGGTTGAGTTAATCCGAGTAATGATCGCCGATGAAGAAGTGCATGTTATTAACTGGAAGAAAAATGCAGAACCGCTGGCAAAGAAAAAACCGGCTCCCGTATAGTAAGACTGGGAGGCATTGGTCTGATGGTACTGTCAATTATAAAAGTTTTCGTCTACGACGTCTTCAAACTGCATACAGTATACCGCATAGTCGCTTTTGTGGGATTAGGTATCTTACTGCTGGTAGGCGGTTATCTCTATCGGCGTTATAGTGCCAGAATCAAGGATTATTAACCAAATAGTAAAGGACTAAATTCTTTATATACACATACTTATCATAGTCTCAAGAGGTAGAAGATGAGATTCTGTTCGAACTGTGGGCAAGCAAATCCAGACAAGGAGGATGACGATGTGGTGCCTAAATTGTCAACGGGAAAACAAGTCCACCGATCGTTTCTGTATATACTGTGGAGCGCCTCTATCTGTTCAGGACGTATCGTCACAGATTAAAGTACCAGCGGCACAGGACACTACACAGCCACAGTCCCCGAGACATTCCGAGCGAAATTGGGAAGCAATCGCATCACTGGTCTTAATTGTACTTGCGATAATAACCGTTCTTGTTTCATTTGGCTCATTTTGGTTCAGGGACATTCTAAACAGCTTCAGGATTTATTTGGCGCATCAAGTAATCCAATACAATTTGCTTTTTCTTCTACTATCGGATCTGGCAGTTTGGCTTTAATAGGTCTTATTTTCGGGATAGTTGCATTCGCACGGTCAAAGGTACGCCGTGGAATGTCAATGATAGGAATCGTACTCAATTTACTTGCCGTAGTCTCGCTTATACCCTTGATACTTACGTTTGCGCCTGCGGCAGGCTGGTCAATTTCTGTCGTCGATTCATCCGGAGGTGGTTACAATTCTTCGATTGCTATTGATGCCTCGGGTAACCCCCATATCAGTTACCAAGGTGATGGAAGCCTGAAATATGCCCGGTATACCGGCTCTACCTGGATTATTCAGACTGTCGACTCGGCCGAATATGTTGGGGATACTTCGCTTGCCCTCGATGCCGCGGGTAATCCCCATATCAGTTACTGGGGTAATTATAACCTGAACTATGCCCGGTGGACAGGTTCTGCCTGGTTAATCCAGGCAGTCGTTCCAGGCGGCTGGAACTCTTCAATTGCTCTCGATGCCTCAGGTAACCCTCATATCAGTTACCAAGGTGATGGAAGCCTGAAATATGCTCGGTGGACGGGTTCCAAGTGGATTATTCAAACAATCGACTTAACAAATGTTAGCAATATTGAAAAGAATGCCTCAATTGCCCTTGATGCCTCCGGGGATCCCTATATCAGCTACTTTGATGAAGGAGATAACGCCCTGAAATATGCTGTTGGTCCGGGGCGAAAGGATTAATATGGAATACCAAAAGGCAGTCGCTATCTTAAGAAGCCTGTTTGATAGACACTCTCTTGACGCCGAAGAAAAAGAAGCAGTTTTAACTGCCATCGGCGTTCTCAGTTGGGGTTCTCTGTCTAAAAGCAGAATAAAAGCACAAAAAGCCAAACGAGATAAGAGTACCCGGTGGTAACATCACCTTAAGTACTCGATATATACGCATGGAAAGGCAAACATTCGTATGTTTATGCAATGGTAGGTAAAATTAATTCTAATCCAATATTAAAGCCACAAACATGACTAGGGTACTAAGATATATTGAAGACCCCGAAATACCTTAATAACGACCCCAGTCCATAATGACCCAGAAAAGCAAGAACTAAAAACAATATGGAATGCCCCATCCAGCAGGCAATTGCGACTTTCCAAGCCCGAAATCGACTAATGCCCATCGTGACCAGCAGCGGCATTAGTAAAGGATTAGGGAAAATTGAAAACAAAAACACCCCCACCGGGCCTCTTCTATTTGCAAATTCGACAACACGGGGTAACTTAATCTTCTGAAGAAACTTACCCACTGAGCCGGAGTAAATTTTATTTGCAGGGTCGGAGATATTCAAGCTTGGGAGAAAACGCCGTCCGGTGCGTGCCGTGAAATAAACCAGCATCGAGCCAATGGCGGCGCCTGAACCAGCGATAACCCCGATTACGACCGGTTCAAATTTACTACCGAGTGTGAAAGTCAGTGCCATACAAGGTGTCGGGATAGGTATCGGTGAGCCAGCAAGAATAGCTGTAAAAAACAGCCCTAGATAAATCAGAATTTGAAATTGGCTGAGATATTTCCAATAGCGAATTAGTAGAACACACACGCCAATGGTCACACCTATCAGTGCTAACCACATACCACTGTTTAAGGATTTCTTCTTTTTCTCTACTTTACTTTCCATATAAAATCGCAGACTTAGGGTGTTATTAAATTATATACTAAATCGTAATGCTTTCTTAGTTTTAATAAGTTGGCAAACTCTAACCGATGTCTTGACTTCAATGAGGAATCTAGTTGGGATAATGCCCTTGACAGAGCATACCCTTTAACCTCAGTATTGATATACCTATAGCGGAACATTGCGCCGATGTTTGTCAAGTAGTAACAATCGAGTGAAAATCGAACAAAGGAGAAGGCATGGACGACTTATTGTTGGTTCTGGGCTGGGGCTCACCAATCGGAACCGGTATTTTTTTACTCTGTCTGGGGGGAATGATTTTCTTCTTAACTAAAGCAAGCAGAAAGAAGGAATAGTCCTTCGGCACGTCTGTTATACGTGGTCAACTGCTGTCGGGGGCAATCAGAGGACCCGCAGACTGAATTTAACACGGAGTTAAATAAATGAGCACAGACGCTGTTCTATCAGCTTTGCAGAACCTGCTGGGGCGGTACGGTGATGGTTTGCCTATTACGGAACTGCAGATAAAACTCTATCAGAGTTTCAAATTACAGCTCAGTTACAAGGTGATTGAGAGCACCATTTTCCGCTATCCGGGCTTGTTTGTTGATTCTGACGGCAAGTGGAAACTGAGGGTTTGAACTGGGATTTCCTTTTACTGCTATCAGGAGCTGACGCGGCAATAGATAGTTGCAGTTTTAAACATAAATACAGTTACCTTAAAGACTTATACTTGGAATAGCAATTGAAAAATCCAGCGATGCCTATAATCGCAAGACCGACACCAAACCAATAAGGCTTAGAATATTGGGTTACAGAAAACAATAAAACGAAACCTGTTATAACATACGAACCGGCAAATGCTGCAACAGTAAGCAATGACCCTATTTTCCCTGCTTTCTCAATTTTATCTAATCGGTCACCGATTTTTTTGTCCGTAGCTGCTATTTGAGATTTGATTTCATCAAATACAGATGCTGTAGTGGTTTGGATGTGCAAGATATTCTTGATTTCATCAAGCTTATGTTCAAGTTCATCGTTATTCGTTTGGGGATTATTTGTGGTCATTTTATACTCCTCTCTGTTTAGTTAAATAAACAACATTACAAGACCATCTGATAATGAATGTAGACAAGACAGCCTGCGTTGATAACACGCTCGGTAGCTATCTCGACCTCAATCTTATGCATCTAGGATGGTTGCTTAAAGATAGCTAATATATCTCCTTTACCATCTTCCTTCTCTACTGGCGTTTTCAATCTTAGTAAACCAACAAGTTCCCAACCCTCATCTCCTAAGTTCTCTAGCAAATTTAAGCTTGTTAACTTTGTGAATGTTAATTGAAGCACTTTATAAGTCCATTTAGTCATTTCTTTACTTTCCCTTCGGTTTATTCCGGTCTCGTTACGAATTCATGGGCCACTCCACCAGCTTGTTATGTTTTTCAATGCGTGCTGCGACGATCCGTTGCACAACGTCGCAGGCTTCACAAATCAGAGGGTCGGACAGGCTGTAGAAAACATTAGCTCCTTCCCGCCGGGCGTCCACAATACCCCGTTGCCGGAGCACTGCAAGGTGACGTGACACTGCCGCCTGTGGCGTTGCCAGAATCCGTACCAGGTCGCCCACGGACTTCTGTCCTTTCCTTAATTCATTGATAATAATAAGTCGTTTGGGGTCACAGAAGGCTTTATATGATTCAGCCAGGAGTTTGAACAATTCCAGTTCGCGTTTGGTCAGCATAGTAGTTCTCCCGTCAATATATGGATATTCAAATATTTGCGTGATGTAATATAATATTAGCTTCAAAGAAGGATGTCAAGACTTGACTTTTTTATACGCAGGTGATAATCGCATACGAAACATGCTATCGATTGTAGCACAAAAATTACCCCTCCCGTACTGAGTGGGGAGGGGTAAAAGAGGGAAAATAGTACCGCTAGATTTTACTTTGCGGGTTTGGCGGGAGCTATGGCGTGTCCCGGCTCATCTTGCATCATCGGCAGAAGTTTATATGCCAGCCAGATAACGAGCATGGTATCGGCGACCAGACCCGCCGAAATAGCGAATTCCATCCAGCTCGGGAAGTACGTATAGCCAGGCCGTATCGCGAAAGCAAACATGCTGACATTAAAACGGTTAATCATCAAGCCAAGCACAACCAGTACCGCACACCAGAAGAGCTTGGTATCGCTCTTGCGGATGCTCTTCATCGAGAACAGGATGATTGGTGCAATAATACCAACGATGATTTCTGCCCACCAGTAGAGATTATAAGGATAGGCGGTGAAGATTAACCCGATTTCGCTGGTTGCCAGTAGGTCGACCAGTTTCAGCGCCAGGTAGATGCCGAGGATAATTGGGATAACTTTGCCCAGTCCTTCCATAACCTCATGGCTGACCTTATGTCCCAGCGCTTTGCCGGTAAGAGTGGATTCAAACATAACCATTGCCGGGCCGACCGCAATCGCCGAGCCAAGAAACAGGATGGGGAGGATGGGGGTATACCAGAGTGCGTGGAGAGAAGTCGGCGCCACCAGTAACATAGAACCGAGTGAAGACTGGTGTAGAGTAGAAAGACAGACGCCAGCGATAACGAGTGGAATCTGTATGGCGCGAATAACCTTGAGAGGCACGTGCCAGTTGAACTTTTCAAAAACTGCCGGGCTGAATTCCAGTGCCAGGACGGCGGTATATGACAACACGCAAAGACCTACTTCAAACAGCGGCGAGTGGATATTGGGGGTGATAAGAATATGCCAGATGAACCAGGGTTGACCAAGGTCGACGAGCAATGCCAGGATAACCAGCGTATAGCCAAGAAAAGCGGTGAGAACTGCGGGACGAGCAACAGAGTGGTATTTCTCCAGTCGAAAGACATATACAGCACCAGCCAGTGTGAAACCGCCAGCCGCCAGCGCTACGCCGCAGTACAGGTCGAAGCTAATCCATAGTCCCCAAGGACGGCCGTCACTCAGATTGCTCATCGCTCCTAGTCCGTAAACATAGCGGATAATGATGGGTATCAATCCGAGAATGACAAGGACTGTCAGAATTGCCAGTCCAACAGGGAACCTTCGTTTCTGTTGCAGTTGCAGTTCGTTCATTTCTTCACCGCTCCTTCCTTCTTGTTTTCGGCGGCTTTTTTACCGTTATTATCGCGGCGCTTGGCTACCCAGTAAATGCCGGTCATGATTGCCGCGACACCTACCAGTACCGGCGGCACAAAACTCATGGCACGCTCGACGTTAACAACGACCGCTTCTTCCTGAAGCTTGGGTAGACCCAGTATCTCAAAAGGAATGGAGGAGAGGTATAACCATGACGTGCCCCCGACCTCTTTTTCCCCATAAATATGGTTAACATATCGGTCCGGTTCGGCTTTGATGCGGGCTCTAGCTTCCGTAAGCAGTTCCTCTCTATCTCCGAACTTCAAGGCGCCGCTCGGGCAGGTGGTGACGCATGCCGGCTTGAGTCCATTACTCACGCGGTCGAAACAAAAGGTACACTTACGTATCCACGGTACCGGCAGGTCCCAATCGAATGTGGGAATCCCAAACGGGCAAACCACCATGCAGTAGCGGCATCCAAAACAGCGTTTATCATCGTATGTTACCGGACCTTCCACTTGCTTTTGCAGAGCCGATACCGGGCAAGCCTCGGCGCAGGCAGGATGCTCGCAGTGCATACACTGAAGTTTGGTGAAGACAAAATGGAACTTGCCTTCATAGTCCGTCTCCGTAAAGCGAATCTTGGTTACTGTCTTGGAGTTCAATTGCGGTGGATTTTCAAGGGAACCATAGTTGGTGGTTTCGTTAACTTTTCGCTCATTCCATTGCTTGCAGGCGACCTGACAACCACGACAGCCTATGCATTTTGTGGCATCATACAATACTCCAACGCTCATATTATGCCCTCCTTATATCGCACAGGAATGCTTTGTATTCGGGAATGGTGGTATTGGCATCCCCGACGTGTGGCGTGAGGATATTACCGCTATCACCCTTGGCAAGTCCACTGTAGCCCCAGTGAATCAGCACGCCAATCTGGTGAATTGTCTTGCCGGCAACCGTGAGCGGTTGAATTCGTCTGGTGACCAGAGCCACAGCGTTGATTGCTCCGCGCGCTGTGCTCACCAAGACTTTATCGCCATTATTGATACCTTTTTCCGCTCCGAGTTCTTCATCGATTTCCACGTACATATCGGGCATCATTTCTACCAGCCAGGGCAGGTTGCGGGTCATGATACCAGACTGCCAGTGCTCGGTACAGCGGTAGGTAGTGCCGACATACGGGAATTTATCTGGTGTGCCGCGCTCGTTCATAAAACTGCCGATATAAGAGCACGGATTTATCATGGTACCAGACATTGGATTCTTGGTGAGCGGGCTTTCCCATGGTTCGTAAGACTCAGGAAGAGTGCCTTCTGCAAGATCGAAACCCCAGAGACGGGCAACTCCTTCCGGTTTCATAATGAACGGCAAATTCTTTTTACCACTAGCGGCCAGATTAATAGGGTCGCCACCTCCATCTATGACATCACCGACCCATGCTTTAGTTGCTGTGTTATAGGTGACTACCGGGTGTTCGGTATCCCATGGATTCCCATCCAGGTCTACAGATGCACGGTTGTAGATGATGCGGCGGTTCATAGGCCAGCACCACGCCCAGTTAGAATACTGTCCAATCTTCTGTGGATGGGAATCAACATTATCGCGTCTCTGGAGCTTATTAAGTTCATTACCATTGGCATCATAGCCGTAAGAATTGCAGTGAAGCCAGTTACCGCAGCTGGTGGTGCCGTCATCTTTAAGAGCAGAAAATCCAGCCATCAATTTACCCGTCGCTAGGTCAAAGCCATTCATTTCTTTAGCAATGATATCCGAGGTGATGTGCTCGCCGTAGTTCCAGACGACCGAATTAATCTGCTGTGCCTGAGGTCGGCTATCCGTCTTGTACAGCTCTTTTATCTTTTCCATCATCAGGTTCATTACTTCGAGGTCTGGCATCGCCTCACCGGGTGGATTGACTGCTTTATAGCGCCATTGCGCCCAACGACCACTATTGGAAATGCTGCCTTCTTTTTCGTAGGAAGCAGCCACCGGCAGAACGAAGACCTCAGTATTTATATCCGCCGGATTTACATTGGGTCGCTTCCAGAACTCGGCAGTTTCATTCATCCAGATGTCAGCCATCATTAACCAATCGAGGTTGCCTAGTGCCGTGCGGGCGCCAGTGGAGTTAGGACCGGCGACGGCAGGATTTTGACCCCAGACCCACATTCCCTTGATTTTACCCTGCCCCATTGCTTCAAAAAGCCCCATGTGCGTGTAATTTACAGCAGGGTCGACTTTTGGCAGAAATCCGAATCCAAAATCGTTGTCTTTAGTTGCCGCATCACCATACCATGACTTGAGCAGGCTAACAATGTATTTCTTGTAATTGCCCCACCAGTTGACGCTGGTATCGGCGGCAAGTCCGACAGGTGTGACGGTAGCGGGTCGGACACGTGCTAGATAAGCATCGAGATTGGTATCGCTTTCCCTGGGAATGCCGAGGTACCCGGGCAGATAGTTAGCCAAGAGGCCTTGGTCGGTAGAGCCCTGGACGTTTGAAGTACCTCGCAGGGCATTGATGCCACCACCGGCAATGCCCATATTCCCCAGGAGGAGTTGTAGAATTGCATAAGCGCGAATGTTCTGTACGCCGTAAGTATGTTGCGTAGCGCCCATTGCGTAAAGAATGGTGCCTGCTTTCCCTGTCTTTCCTGTAGCGGCATAGGTACGGCAAATCTCTTGATAGACGTCCTTCGGTGTGCCTGTAATCGTGTTTACAGTATCTATGTCATAGCGCGCGAAGTGCTTTTTTAACTGTTGGAAGACGCAGTTCGGGTCTTTGAGGGTGAGGTCGGTAGCGGGCTTGGTTACATCCGCATATTTCCAGGTTGCCTTGGCGGCAGCGGTGTATTTACCGCCACTAACTTCACCGAATAAGCCATCCGTAAATTTATAGTTCGGATTGATGATAAACGAAGCATTGGTGTACTGGAGGATATAGTTCATATTGTAGTTCTGTGGATTCTTTTCTATATCTTCTAGTATGTATTTAATCATCCCGCCGATGAAGGCGATATCTGTGCCGGCTCTGATAGGAGCGTAAATGTCAGCTCGGGCTGATGTGCGGCTGAAATGCGGGTCGACATGAATCATTTTGGCGCCACGCTCCATTGCCATGGTGACCCATTTGAATGAGATAGGGTGATTCTCAGCGGCATTCGAGCCGATAATCAGTATTACATCGGCGTTTCTGAAATCGATCCAGTGGTTGGTCATTGCACCCCGACCGAAACTCTCCGCCAGACTGGCGACGGTCGAGGAATGTCAGAGACGGGCGCAGTGTTCCAGATAAACGATGCCGAGGGCGCGGTCCATCTTGGAGAGGGCATAACATTCTTCGTTATCCAGTTCACCCCCGCCGAGACTGGCAAGAGCATCTACTCTGTTTGCAGTGGAGTTCCAGTACTTATCCCGAGTATCTTTGACTCTCTGGGCGATGGTGTCAATCATCCAGTCCCAGTCTTTCTCTACCCAATCCGTGGCTCCCTTCGCGCGGTACAGGGGTTTGGTCAGGCGGAAGGAGTTAAGTTTACCATCCACCTGATTAATCTGGCCCATTGCCTGTCCCTTGGGGCAGAGAGCGCCTTCATTGATAGGATGGTCCGGGTCGCCCTCCACCTTGATGATGCCATCTTCATATTTACTGACAATGGCGCCGCATCCCACTGAACAGTAGCAACAGATGGTCGTTGATTCACTGACCTTCTTCTTGAGTGGGAACTCACGGAGTGCTGGCCAAGCTAGTGCCGGGGTGCTACCCAACATGCCGAATGCGGTGGCTCCGGCAATGGATGCGCCCCCGAGTTTGAGGAAATCTCTACGATTTAGCTCCACAGACTACCTCCTTTCATAACATCCGAAACATACGAGAAGCGTTAACAGAATACCACAGGTATTGGTTTGAGAGCAAAGAAAACAAAAGAAACCCCAGACAAAGAGATCTGTGTGAAAAATGCAGCATGAGATTTGATAAATATACAATTGAAGTATTGGGTGTGTGGTACAGGTTGTCTTTCCTTACCTTAAGGGTTATGCAGGCAGATTCTGCGGCGTCTCCAGTAACGATGTCCACTCCCTGCTTTCCATTTCATAGAGAGGTAGTAGAGGTAAGAGGGAGGTGAACTGAACTAAGCCGAAGAGTTCTACCGCAACCGACTGCTCCAGCTCTTACCTCCGTCTTAAAAATATCATGTGGCTATTTAACTTACTACTGCCGTAAAGCTTATTCACCATTCAAAAAAACACCTAAAGCCCCTTACTTCGTTTAGTTGTTTTTACCTATTTGCGGGGTAGCCTGATACGTACAGAAGCGTACATAACTCAGACTGCTGACATTGTTATCATAAAGTGCATAGGGTACAATGTATTTGCCGGGTATGTGTATATTGCAGGGAGGGGGTTGTGATGCGAGGTTCTCTGAAAATTGCACGGATTGCCGGGATTGATATCGGAATTCATTATACTTGGATACTAGCATTTTTTATGATAGCTTTTTTCCAGGCCGAAGCATTTCATCAAATATATTCCAACTTAAGCATTAGCCTCACGTGGACTGCGGGCTTTTTATCATCAATCTTACTATTTATATCAGTGCTTCTACATGAATTAGCCCATTCACTAGTAGCACAAGCTCGTGGTTTGCCGGTATCGAGTATTACCCTCTTTATCTTTGGTGGTGTTAGCAATCTTTCAGAGGAGCCAGAGAGAGCAGGTATTGAGTTCTGGATGGCGATTGTGGGACCGTTCACAAGTCTCGCGCTCGGGGGTATATTCTGGGCCTTATGGTATGGTCTAACTGGTACAATTGGTCTACCTATAACCAGTGCTAATATACCCACAACTCATCAGACATTGGGAGTAGCTGTTGTAGGTTTCCTAGCATATATAAATATTGCCTTGGCAGCATTCAATCTTCTTCCCGGTTTCCCGCTTGATGGTGGCAGAGTGCTCCGCTCAATCTTATGGAAAAGTACCGGAAATTTAGTCACCGCAACTAATATTGCAGCCACTATTGGGCGAGTTTTCGGGTGGGGTTTGGTCGTTTATGGTGTATTCCTGCTTTTTCAACCGGGCGGTTTCTTTTCAGCAATTTGGATTGCCATCATCGGTTTCTTCCTTACCAACGCGGCGGAGACCAGCCGCCAGGAGGTGACGGTCAGAGAGCATCTCGCCGGGGTTCAGGTGGGACAGGTTATGGAACTGAATACGGAGACTGTCAGCCCAGGTTTGCCTGTAGCGGAACTGGTGCGTGATGCTTTTCTTTTACGGCGCCGGCGGGCTGTCCCTGTCGCGGATGGTGACCGGATAGTCGGGATGGTTTCAATTAGTGATGTCCGTGCGTTGTCGCAGGAAGAGTGGGCAATGACACCGGTGGAGCGCATCATGACGCGGGAGCCTCTCCATGCCGTAAAACCTGATGACGACCTGAACACCGCTATGAAAATCATTGCCCAGTATGACCTCAATCAAGTGCCGGTGCTCAATCAGGGAAAACTGGTGGGGATTCTGAGCCGTGCCAATGTTATCAATTTCCTGCAATTAAAGCAGGAACTTGGAATAAAGCGCGGGCGTGATACCAAGCGACAGGCGGGTTCTACCCCACTGCCGTCCTGATAGTACCAGAGTTGAATAGAATTGCATGGGTAGGGTCATTTTTAAGCAAGTAAGTTCTCGTGCGGAATTGGACGGGGCATTTTCTGTGCGCCGCGAGGTATTCATCGGTGAGCAGAATATCGCGGAGGAAGAGGAATACGATGGACTGGACGACGATTGCCTCCAGTTCATTGCCCGAAGCGGCGGGAAAATAATCGGGACGGCCAGAGTGCGCTTCCTCTCGCCTGACCATGCGAAAATTGAAAGGATGGCTGTTCTAAAGCAGTTTCGCCGCCAGGGTATTGGTAAGCGTGTTCTCACTTGCATTGAAGAGGAATTGAAAGGACAAGCGGTCACCGAAGCAGTTCTTCATGCGCAGAAAATTGCTGTTCCTTTTTACCAAGCCTGTGGTTTTAAGGCTATTGGCGACATATTTTATGAAGCCGGCATCGAGCATATCAAGATGCAGAAGCGACTTATCTCTCCTGCGTAGATACGTCTTCTTGTGTTTAATGATGTGTTGTTTCCCTACCGTTTTTAGTGTTCAGTGAGATTGACCTGAAGCTTATGCTCGTCTTATAATAAAGATGCGAAACAAATCATCTGATGTAGGCGAAACTCATTGCGCGAAAGTTGTGGCGTCTTCGGTATCTTTTGTCCCGATGAGGATGTAGCCCGGCTTACGTTCTTTGCCCTCTTTGCTCTCCAGCACCGTGGCCAGGAGAGCGCTGGTATAGCCACCGCTAATGGCAGACATCTTCAGTTATACGCCGATATGGGGCTGGTTTCCCAGGTGTTTGACGAGACCTCTCTGGGTCAGCTAACCGGCCATATCGCCATCGGACATAACCGATATTCCACTACAGGCTCAAGTCGGAAAGTCAATGTTCAACCTTTGCTTGTCGGGCAGGATGCTGACTGTATTGCCCTCGCGCATAATGGTAATATCGTAAATTCTGCTCATTTAGCCCGTGAGCTTGCTGAAGAGGGTTACACTTTCCACACTTCAACCGATTCCGAAGTCATAGGCAACCTCATCATGTCGTCACCAACGAAAGATACTGTGGAGAAAATCCGCTATGCGATGCACCGCCTCCAGGGAGCCTATTCTCTGACTCTGATGACCAATAGGACGCTCTATGCTGTTCGCGACCCGTGGGGTGTGCGTCCTCTGTGTTTGGGGTCGATGAATGGTGGTTGGGTGGTTGCTTCCGAAAGTTGTGCGCTCGACCATATTGGAGCCACACTGGTCAGGGAAATTGAGCCCGGCGAGATTGTGCGTATCGATGAAAATGGGGTCGAGAGTTATCGCGAACCGGTGCAGCGACGCGCGCTCTGTATCTTTGAATTTATTTATTTTGCGCGGCCCGATAGCATCATTAATGGTAAATTGCTTTATCCTACACGGCAGGCAATGGGCGCACGGTTGGCAATCGAACACCCGGTCGATAGTGACCTGGTGATAGGAGTGCCAGATTCAGCTACAGCGGCTGGGCTTGGTTATGCGCATCAAGCAGACAAGCCTTTTAGTGAAGGATTGATGAAGAATCGCTATGTAGGGCGAACGTTCATTGAGCCCGACCAGCGTATCCGCGACCTGGGAGTGAAGCTTAAGTTCAATCCTTTGCCTCAAATGCTGGAGGGTAAGAGGTTGGTTGTGGTCGATGATAGTATTGTCCGCGGCACTACCACACCGAAAGTGGTTAATCTTCTACGCCGCGCCGGCGCTAAAGAAATACATATGCGCATCTGTGCTCCACCCATCCGCTACCCCTGCTTCTTCGGTGTGGATATGGCAACGCGACGGGAGCTGATTGCGGCGCACAAGACTGTCCCGCAGATTCGTGACTTTATCGGAGCGGATACTCTGGGCTATCTCAGTCTGCAAGGGCTTATTAAGTCAGTCGACCTGCCCAAAAACATCTTCTGTACTGCCTGTTTTACCGGCGATTACCCCATTCCGGTACAATTGGAAATGGATAAACTGGCTCTGGAAAATGCCTTTGCGGATGCGGATTCCAAGTAAAGGCCGTTATTATTCCTCATTTCTTATCTTCCCAACAGTCCAGTAGGGACCTTTAGCGTCTTCCGGCAGCGCATAGCCTATTATTTCCTCCACTGCCCAGGCAGGTACTTCTCCGCCGCCTAATATTACCGTATCTCCCACACGCGCGACTGCTTGTCCTTTATCATTGATAATCCACGTTTCTTTTCCTTCAATCTTCAGTGAATAACCGTAAGGCCAGATTATCAAAGGATGAAAATCATTCGTCACGTTTACCCTTAAATAGCCGGCATCATCAATCACCAATTTACCCGGTAATAACGCCTGCATCACTTCCTCCGCGGCTTCTTTCTGCACCGGGAAATAAGATTCAGGCTGCGTTTTGTCAGCCGAATTGTCAGTGCAGGCACTCATCCCGATTAGAATCACGGCTAATATACAGTAGAGATAAACATGTTTCATATCTAATCTGCCCGAAAAACTTGTTTAAGGAACGAAATGTCTATGGAGATTGAGTAGCCAAAGAAGGTGTCGATGAGGCAATTCCCACCATCTCATCTAGGAGAAATTTGAGGTCAGCGTGTAGGCGTAGAGTCGACCCCAATGAGTCCGGGCTACCATAGCTCTCCCACCATAGTATTAATTGGTCGTCGTTCTTCTGAAGCCTGCCTTCTATTTCTGGAATGAGTTCGGCATCAATCATCTTCAAACCCAAACCCGCTTCGTTCCATCCAATTTCTAATGCCAACTGACATGTGTATTGGGAATCACGCCGTGCAACTGGTACGTCTGAAATAAGAATCAAAACCGCTGTCTGTGTAGGAATAGTATTTGGTATCTGGTAAGCATAAACTTCTTCAATCTTTAATCCATATGGGAGATAACCTGGGACAGGCAGAGGTATTCCAATCATCTGTTCAATCTCTTGAATCGTCATCCTGTGGTATCCGGGTGGTATTACCCCTGTTATTTCAAATTCCAGCTTACTTTGCTCTACGTTAGTTGTACTACAACCAGCTACAGTCAAGGAGATGAAAATCATGGCTAATATACAATAGAGAGAAATGTGTTTCATAATTTTCCCTCAAGATAAATGTGTGCATCTAATAATAAAACGTAAATCAGCAATAAAGGATACCTGTCTGTCAGGGTTCTTCATTTCGAGAATCGGGGTGGAAGAGGATTGGGTACTGAAATAAGTTGAATGTCAAGCGCGCTAGGATTCAAGTCAAGCTAAGCTTGAGTTATGAAGTGCCATGAGCTCTTCTAGTGGGTATCTAAAATATTTCTCAGGTGCCATTATTTACCATGTCTTAGGGGATTTTTACTTCAAATACTGCGGAAGCTACTATTTCATTACCAAGATAAACACGCACCTCGTAAATACCTGGTTCATCTGGAACAGGCCAAGGATTCTCGAAAGCAACCAGTACCAGAGAATGTGCCTCGAATGGTCCTAAATCGGTAGGTAATCCAATTTCTGTCTCTTTACCTATTGTCTTACTGTAAGATGTGTATTTTGAAAATGTTACATCTGTTTTAGGCTGGTTGTTTATTCCGAGACCAAGAAACATTGTATCCCCCGATATGAAGACCTGCTGTACATGGGTAGGATAAGGGTCTATGGGCGTACCCGGCATACCAAAACTTTTGGGGGGCATTTTGTCTGGGCTTGCTTTGAAGATAGATATGATATCCACAGGACTAGGAGTTTTATGGCACCCAACTGGAAATACTGCCATAAAAGTAGCCACAGTGACCAAACAGATGATAAGAAAAGGATTCTTTAATCTCACCATTCTCGACACCTCCATAGAAAAGCAGTTTTCAATGAGTGGACATTATTAGAGGTGTAACATTTATCAAAGATATCAAACATAGCTGGAGCTATGGTATCCTGGTAAGCGTGATTTCACCCTTCATTATATCACAAGAGCCCGGGAAGGTAGTCCTATGAACTTCCCCCCAGGCTTAGATGTAGAGATAAATTTGATATTTCTTTTTAATTGCATTACTACTAATATTCAACTACACGAAAACCAGATATAAATAGATTTTCGCCCGATAACAATTTGTCTGCCTTTTCAATCTCCTTTTTAAAATGATACTACCAATCTATGCAACAGATTGCTAATCTTTATGAATGTAGAAATAGTAGTAATTGGTAAGCATGTGAGTATTATATGGAGACCAATCATAGATATATGTAGAATAATCCCTATCCCACGTATCCCATGCGCCACTCACGTAAAGCTTGCTCGTAGTAGTGTAAGCAGCAGGAAAAGCTGGATGGGTACCATCATAGGTATAAACCTCACCTCCATTATTCGCATAGGCGGCTTGTGAAAAACCAATATCTTCATACCCCACTTGTACCCAATAACTTCCATTCCAGTATTGAGCCATCCAATATGTACCTGAGTCATGCATTACTGCTACATTAATGGTTGTTCCTGTCGAAACTTGGAATAAAATACGCCACGTTCGAGAAGTACTATTATACTCATACAGGTATCGGTAGTCCAATTGACTCGAGTGTTCTACCCACCCTACTTCCATCCAATGTTCATTATTATTGGCATCAAACCAGTATGCATACACTCGGTCAGCAGTAAACTCCTCATAAGGGTAGATGTTGTGCCGAACACCCGTATTCACTACTCCAAGAGCACCCCAGACACCATAGTTGTTAGAACGAGTCACTGGACCCATGTAATGATAATATGCTGAAAGAATTCCCTCTTTTTCAGAATGGCTTTGTTTTGGCGGAATGGAAAGACTAGTAATATATTCCATTCTATAAGGAATTTCATTTACTGTAGTGGGTTTAGGCTCTATCACTTCAGTGGAAGTACCTGAAACTGTAACATCACCTCTATAGGGCTGATAGTTCCTAGACGAAGGCGGGATAAGTTCGAATGTAAATGGGTGGCCGCTCGGATTTACTATTTCAGAGTCACGGATTTGAAAAAAATAGCCTCTGGGATTTCGGAAGTACTTCTCTGTTGTCTCCAAAATTAACTGGTAGTTGCCATCATTTAGAGCGGCGGATATCGCCACTGTTTTTCTGTCACCTGCACCCAAAATCGTTTTGGTAACAATTATTGAGTTGGGTGACGAATCAGATTCAGGGGATAGGCTTAGTTTGGCTTGATCGCCCTTTTCTAAGCCATCGATTGTTACCATAAAAGAAATCCCAGAATTTACAACAGTCTCGGTGCTGTCTTGTGCAACTACTAATCCTCCACTTATCATTCCAAGAATAACTGTGAGCAATGAGATAGTGATACTAAATCTGATTATTTTTTTCATTTTTATCTCCTTTTATATTTCAATGTTTGTATTTGCTTTTAGTAAACCATCTAAGCCCAACACTCTAGAAGTATTGGGCATCCCAAATCCACCTGCCACACTCCATATACCTTGTGAAGTCTCATTTAACTCTCCACACATGGATTTTTTCCTGGTAATGAAAATAATAAGCTTCAAAACACAAAAAGTCACTAGAAGAAAACTGAAAATTTTCTGAAAAATAATGAAATATGCAGTACTATCGTATTATTAGAGGCAGTCGAAACGGTACCCTACGCGGGGGATGTTGATGATATGCTGTGGATTATCCGGCTCGGATTCAATCTTCAAGCGGAGAGAGCGCACATAAGTATAAAGGTAGTCCTTTTCTTCCTGGTAATCAGTTCCCCATACCCTGGCAAGTAATTCGCCATAGGTAATAGCTTTTCCCTTATTGCGGACTAATTCCCATAATAACCTGAATTCAGTGTCCGTCAACCGGATATCTTTCCCGGCAAGGCTTGCCCGCCTGGCTTTACAATCAATCATAAGCTCGCCTTTAATAGTTTTGCAGACAATGGCTTTTTCTATTTGTTTGTGTTTTAACAGGACACACTCTATTCTCGCCAGCGCCTCAGGAATGACAATAGGTTTAAGCAAATAGTCATCTGCCCCTGACTCAAGCGTACCTGCAGCAGAGCTGATTGTTTCTGGAGTGGATATCGTGATAATAACTGCATGCGGGTATTTCTCTCGAATGGATTTCGCAAGCCCATACCCGTTTTCTATTGAGAGGTCGATAAGTATAACATCATGTGGTAAAGACGAAAGCGCAGACAGGGCTTCATCAGCACAGGTAGCCAGACTGCAAACATACCCTGAACTATGCAGCGCAGGTACGAGTTTCGTAATAACTTCATTATCATCGCTGACAATGAGCACATTACCCTTTTCTGAATGTTCAGCATTTGCCATAGTAATCTGTCTTTTACGACAATTGCCAGAAAAGTCAGAGCCGGTGGCCATGATTCAGGTATGTACATTATCATACTGTGACTATTAAATCTTACCAAATGACAATTATGGTGAATAGAGGTACAAAGGTACTGACATGAAAAGACGAACGTCCATTTCAAAACGTATTACTTCCGTGTATGGTGCCTTTGCTTGTTTCCAGAAACGGATATGAGATAAAATGGTTATCAAGTTGGGCGGGTGAAGTAAAAACAAACCGAGCTGAGGTGATAGATGAGAGCCGATTTTTCTAAACTCGATAGAGCATTTAATCCGAAAGTTGTCGCCATAGTTGGTGATTCCGGGATGTTCCAGTGGATTCGTGGTCAAGAAAACTACAAGGGTAAGCTTTACTCAGTACAGGTCAACGAGAAAACAGCGCAGGAAATCGAAGCCACTTTTAAAATAAAGAACTACTCAAGCGTGGTAGATATTCCCGAGCCGGTTGATTACGCCATCGTGGCTGTGAATCGCCGTGTTGCACCAAGAGTGCTCGACGATTTAATTAAAAAGGATGTGGCTGCCGCTCATTTCTTCACCTCTGGCTATGCGGAGACCGATACTGAAGAAGGACGCCAATACGAACGTGAACTGAAGGCAAAAGCAGAGGCGGCTCAATTTCACCTTATCGGACCCAACTGCATGGGCATTTTTAATCCCAGAGTCGGTCTAAGGCAACAAATTGGCCAGTATCACGAAAACTGGGGTCCCGTGAGTTTTATTTCGCAGAGCGGAACCCACGCTATGAATTTCGGATTGGAAGCTCATTTGCAGGGTATCGACCTCAATAAATCTGTAAGTTTCGGTAACGGTACTGTACTTGATTCTGCAGAATTTATTGATTATTTCGGACAGGATGTAGACACCAAAATCATCGCTATGTACCTCGAAGGATTGAAAGATGGCAGGCGGTTCGGCGAGGTCCTGAAAAAGGTCTCCTCTATTAAACCTGTCATTATCTGGAAAGGTGGAAGGACAGCCGGCGGCGCCCGTGCGATTGCTTCACATACGGGTTCCCTGGCAGCTCCTTACAACATCTGGGAAGATGCTATGCAGCAGTTCGGGGCGGTGCCTGTGAAAAATATGGAGGAACTGGTTGATACTATCAAAGCGCTTTTATACCTTGAACCATTGAGGGGGAATCGGATGGGATTAACGGGTGGTTCCGGCGGTCAGTCTGTGGCGATTACCGATGCTTTCAACGAGGAGGGATTGGATGTCCCCAGGCTGACAAAAGAATCATATGATGAATTAGGGACTTTCTTTAATCTAATCGGTGGGGGTTATGGCAATCCCATTGATACCGGAAACTCGAACCGCGCCGAGATGAACCGTATCATGGAGATCCTGGAAAAAGACCCCAATATCGATAATATCGTTCTCCTGATGGGATTGGGAATGGGTGCCTCGGATACTCGGGATTCAACACCAGGTGGAGTCGATTCGGTACTGGAACTGAGGAAGCGTTCTAAAAAACCGGTGATGGCGACGGTCTATTCGCCATTCTCCTCAGGCGGGGTTCAAGAAGCACGTCGTATTATCAAACGACTCCAGGATGGTGGAGTCCCTGCTTTTTCAACTATCGAGCGTGCCGCCAGGGCAGTACGGAATACCATGATGTACTATCGCTTCAGGGGTACTGCCTCATAGCGAAGGGAAATGGAATAATCGCCGGCGTTTCTTATGCTGGCTGTGCTGTTCTTGCCAACGGGAACGTGGTAGCTCCATTTGAAGAAAGTGATAGCCGTCCCGTTCCAGATGCCCACAGGGAGCAAAACCACACTTCTGGAAACTATGCTGAGCTCGTATATTTTTTTCTAATGTCTTCAAGTGCAGGCGTTTGAAATCCGAATGACGGAAAAGATAATCGACCAGAGTGGTCATAGCATCTGTGCCATATCCCTGATTCCAGTAGTCGCGGTCTCCAATCATAATGCCGGCTTCCGTTTCGTGCTTCACCTTATCTATGTTGTAGTAGACACAATTGCCGATGTGCTTGCCACTCAGTGTTTCTATAGCATAGTTATACCGGGCGGATGATGGACTACGTAGCTGTTCCCGGTATTCTTCGAGGTACATGTCGAAGGGCATTTTGAGAGGTGTGACTGCATCAAGTTCGGAGAGTTCTGCATCTGTCTGCCACTTGTAGTCGTTACTAGCGTCCTCTAATCTCTTTTCACGGAGTCTAACCTTAGTTCCGTTTATCATACTGTTCTCCAGGAATATCCATTTCAAGGAGCGTCATATCTTCCATGGTCTCAATCCCAGAGAGAGCCTGCTCTACGGCTTCTCTAATAGCTCTGTTTTCATCGCGGGCAATCCTTTGTAATCCTTTTTTCGCTTCAATCCCGCCAATTTTACCCAGTGATTGGATTACCATCATTCGTACTTCTATGTCAGGATCGTGGATGCGTTCCAATAAGTGTGGCACAGCCTCTTCAATACCGATTTCACCGCATGCACCGGCCGCTTCATAACGAATTTCAGCATCGGCGTTAGCCATCTCTTTATATAGGACTGGCAACCAGGATTCATTACGGGTTCTGCCCATAGCATAAATGGCGCTGACGGTAAAACGTTCGTCCCGACTTTCATAGGCTTTTTTAATGGCTTCTCTTACGGCCGGTATGCTCAGCGGTGCTACCGACTCTAGAGCGCGACGCCTTACTTCAACGGGTTTATTGATATCGTTAATTATCGCCAGAAGCGCTTGGCTAAGGGTAGTTTTGTAACTCTGCCGGATTTCTTCACACTCGAAGAGTACGGCAAATTTGCCCAGAGCCGCCGCCGCAGAAGCCTGCACATCGTAAGAAATATCATTCCGCAGAAGGTCAATAAATATTTTTATTAGAGATGGGTCTTCATTTTCCAATAAACCATCAATGACTCCAACTCTCACTTCGGCATCGGGATCGGATAGTCCGTGCTTGAAAATAAGGTCGAAGTTAAGCTCCACATTATCTTTTGCCAGTTCCGTCAGCCTGGAAATGATTTGACGGCGACGTGTGGTTTCAATCGTCCCCCAAATCCTTTTCAAAATCGGCATGTCGGCGATGGTCATTTGAGATAAGTCGGCGAGGTGGGAACTCATCAGTGGTTTATCTGTATTTGCGATTTCTTCAATAAGGTTCTTGATAGGCACTGCTTAACCTTTACTTTCTAGTTCTCGGTTGGGTCGTTCTCATCCCCTTCGTCTTCTTCACCATGTTCTCCGTTGCCCTGTTCCCAGATTGGTTGGGTAAAATGTTCTATGTACTCTCCCATGGCTATAGCATTGGCTTGTTTGAATTGTTCGATGATATTGTGTGAGGTTTCTACCAGCTCGGCGGTATCTACTTCGAATCCTACCAGTTTTGTGAAGACTTTTAGAATTGCCAGCGCCGCCATCGGATTTTCCATGCGTGAGGTTTGTGCCGGCACCTCGCCGAGCAAGCAGATGCCATCTATGTCCCTTTCTTTCGCCATGCCAAGGAGTAAACCATTCAAACCGGCAATCTGTATATTTCCTTTCCGCAGAAGGTCGTTTTTACCCAATTCTGCTAAAAGGTTTTTATTGGTAGCGACTGCCCATGTCTTGGGTTGTTCGGTGAAGTGAATGCGTGTTAGTGCCGCTGCACATGTATAGACACGCTCCACTCCGAATGCCGTGGCGACATCAAGAACACAACCAGCTAGTTCGTAAATCTTTGAAGCCGGTTGGTCGTCCCCGATGAAAAGAATCAGGTCGTGGGGTCCTTTTTTGTTTTTCCAATAATAAAACCGGCTCTCAGGAAAGTGCGGAGCTTCTACAACATTATCACGTGATAACACACCGACAGGGTCAAAGAAATAGGCGGCGTCAGCCTCTGCCAGGTCTTTGAACGGCAACTTGTCTAATAAATAGTTGGCGATAATCATAGCGACGTTGCCGATACCAGGCCAAACGGCGAGCAGTATCGGTTCCTTCAGCTTCGGGCGTGCGAAAAGTTTGATAAATTTCATTGGCTTATTGACTCTATACTATTTTAACACAGAGTCAGGGGTGTGATTTATTGAGAGGCTAGCGACTGGCGACTGATACACGGGGGAAATAAAGAGATGGTGTGCAGAGGGAGCCTCCCACCCATTTGCAGTCGCTGCCGATGGCTGTAATATCCTTGAGGAGCTGGTAGATATTTCCGGAGACCATGGTGTCCTTGACACGTCCCACAATCTCGCCATTTTCAATTTTGAAGCCGAGCAGAACATTGCCGCTGAAGTCGCCGCCGAGTGTATTACCCTGTCCCGCACCCATCAGTTGCTCGATAACCAGACCCTCTTTGATATCCTTGACCATGTCATCAAAACTGGTATTGCCACCTTCCATGACAAAAGCGTTTGGCGAGGGTGCAGGTAGTCCACCACCAGCACGTCGCCCATTGCCGGTGCTTTTAGTTTTTGCCCTGGCGGCAGTTTGTAGGTCGTAGAGGAAGTGACTAATTACACCCCTGTCTATCAGTGTCATACGCTGGCAGGGCACACCTTCATCATCACAGGGACGGCTTCCCGGACGGTAAGGTATGGTAGGGTCGTCCCGTAGCGTCAGTCTTGAATCAAATACTTGTTGATCCAGGCGGTTGCCGATTGGTGAAGCGCCTTCTAACACAGTCTTACCATTGAATGCGGTCATTAATGGGAGAACGAGAGCACTGGCAACTCCTTCTGGAGTGAAGATAACAGACATGGGACGGGTGACAACCTTTGCTTTTCGTTTTGCTAGTTTAAGTTGTTTAATAACAGTCCGTGTAATCTCCTTTGTATCAAGAACCGGGCGGCAGGAACTTGTATGGTCGCCGACAAAAAGCATATCTGTACCACGAATAAGTTGCCCTTCAATACCCAACCCGAAAACTGTTTCACTAAAATGGGCTTCTCCTCCACGGGAGTTCAAAATAGAAATATCGCACGTTAACTTATTGACACCGGCTTCACACATTATTTCAGGTGAGAAGCTGGTCACCGCGGTAATCATTTCTTCCCCGAGCTCTGCCATCTGTTTAAGGCTGACTTTCCCTACTGCCGGGTCATAGATTTCCACTCTAGAGAAACGCCGGCGGGTGGGGAAATGAAACTCCGCTTTCTGACCGAATTTAGCAGTGGCGATGGCATCATCAATTAATCCATTATAGTCATCCAGGCGTGTTGTGGTAGCGCAACCAATTTTTCCGTTTTTTATGATACGGAGCGATACGGTTTTAGACTGTTTGCTTTGAATATGTTTTAAACGGTTGGTTTCAAACTGGACTGGTGTCTCGTTAATCGTGGCCATGTAGACTTCGGCTTCTTCTGCTACTTTACGGGTGCGTGCTAAAATTTCTTCCATTATCGACCTCCCACCAGGCACTTTTGTATTCTGATGTGAGGACTGCCGTTGCTTACTGGCAGTGGCGACTGGCCTCCCTTACCACAACCGCCGCCCTGATTCATGTCGAGGTCGTCACCAATGGCGTCAATATTCATCAGTGTGTTGAATACATTGCCCGTGAGCACAATAGGTCGCACGGTTTCTGCTACTTTACCGTTACGTATCATGTATGTCTCGCCGGAGGAGAATGTAAACATCTCCATGCTTGTGGTGCCGCCGTACCAATTCTTAGCGTAGACACCTTCATTAATATCCGCAATTATCTCATCGAAGGTGCATTTACCTGGTTCGATGTAGGTATTGGTCATGCGCACAATGGGGGGATGCCGGTAATTGATGGCACGGGCATTGCCGGTGGGTTTTTCTCCCATCTTCGCCGCGGTTTCCCGGGAATGTAGTCTACCCACGAGCTTACCTCTCTTGATAAGGTAGGTTTTGGTGGCGGGTATGCCTTCGTCATCGTACTTGAAACTACCGCGGAGTCCGGGCACTGCTGCCGAGTCTACAATATTCAGGATTGGCGCACCGAAGGTCTTACCCAGTGTCATTATCTCCTGGAGCTGTTTGTTTTCGTAAACGAAATCGGATTCTGAAAGATGTCCGAAAGCTTCGTGGACAAATACGCCGGCAAGAATCGGGTCAAGAACCACGGTATATTCTCCGCCTTTAATAATCGGCGCCGAAAGTATGTCTACAGAACGCTGTGCCAGTTCAGCCACCTGCTTGTGGAGATGACGCATGGCGCTGAAATCGTCTCGGCTCCCAGCGCTCAATCCGGCTTGTTGTACCTCACCATCTTTAGCGGCAACGGCTGTTATTCGCAGTGTGACGTCGGCTCTTTCCTGTGAAATGAAACTGCCTTCGGAATTGAGGAACAGGGTCTTTTTATGGTTGTCACCGTAGCCTATAACTGAGGTCCGGATGCCTTTCGTGCTCCAGACAGATTTGTTGTACTCGTCCATCAGGCGTTTTTTATCAGTTAGTGAGACCTTCTGCGGATCCTCTTTAATGCGTGGTATTACTGTCTTAACTATCGGTTCACCCCTGGCAAGCTGGCTCTTCTCCTTACCGACAAAGCGCGCTTGTCTGACGGCAAGCGAAACCTTTTCTTTCAGGTTGTCTAAATCGTTGAAGCTGACAAAACCCCATCCGCCCTTAATCAGCGCCCGGACATTTCCACCGACAGATGTGCTCTTGCCAACTGATTCCAGTTGTCTGCCACGATAACTAATGCTAGTGGTGTAGTTTTCTTCAAGGTGGGCTTCAACGTAATCGGCACGTTGCTTTTTGAGAATCTCTGCAAGTTGCTCTGAGGCAGTTTGAATATTTGCCATATCAAAACAGTTTAACGATAGTTTATCGGGATGTCAACAGAAGTGCTCTACCAGCCAGTTAAGAAGAATGCTTGTCTCCTGTATCCCATCGAGTGTAAAGTCAGATGCACTGATTATTTCTTTGGGTGTTTCCCGGCGGGTCACGGCAACTGATATAGATTCTTGTTTGAGAATTACTGTCTTATCCCTTTTTGCAGTATCTGTACATCTTCAGGTGTATATTTTTTCAGGATTCTTATTGATTCGCTCTCCAGTATTCCAGATACGTAGTTGTGTATTCTGGCTTTGATATATGGATTTGAATCAATAATTGTCTTCGTATTCATGTATTTGTCTTGTACTGCAAATACGAAATTTCTTATATTCGCTAGTACGGCGGTCGCTAAACACATAACACATGGCTCCACGGTAGTGTAGATAATGCATTCTCTACCATATTCCTGTAAGTATGATGCACAACCATAGATTGCAGTAGTTTCTGCGTGTGCAATATCACTTTTTTGTGTTTTGTTTCCGCTTGAGCCTCTAGATATGATTTTGCCGTTATGGACAATCACTGCACCTATAGGTCTGTCTCCTCTTTTCCCTGCTTTTTCTGCTTCCTTTAGCGCTTCTTTCATGAAGGGGACATGGTCAATTTCGGAAAAATTAATCATATGATACCTCACTTGAATTTTGGTTGTTCACATTATATATCATATCTTCCAAACGTATACCGACAAGATATCGTGAAAATAGAGGTCTGAGGAGAAAGCTCAAATGCTCTTTTGCGAAGGAAGCATAAAATTACCCTAATAGTTTGAAAACCCGCTCCTGCTTCCATGTTTCCCATGTTTTGTTTTGTCGTGCTGAGAAAAGGCTAAAAGAGTCAATCCTGACTCTGTATCTCAGAACCAACTTTGACAGTTCCATTTTAATGTAGGGAAATATATCCGCAGGTATAAGCTCCGCGACAGTGATATGTGGCGTGAAGTTCTCGTAAGTATATGTTTGATTGGAGTTATCTTTAATTGTTCTACTGAGAGCATGATTAATAGCGTAGTGTAAATCGACAACAGGTTGTCTTTTTTCGACAGCGATGTAGGCTACATTATTCCGTTCCTCGAAATACTGCACTCCATTAAGCTCTAAAACAAACGGTTTAGTCTGGTGTGCCACCTCTTCCAATTTTGCATAAACCGCAGTCAAATCATTTTTTAGTACAACCGGATATAAAAGAGTGATGTGTGGCACAATGGTATAGTTCACATATTTGTTATACTGTTCGCGGAGAGTGGCAATTTCCTTATGTACTTTACCACGAAAAGTGATAATTACAGCGTAGATGATCATGGCGCCATTCTATCATAGTCTCACCTTCATTGACACTCCCCACCAGTTAGCATAAAATCAATGGTAATTACTTGATTGGAGTAAATCAGAACACACGTGAATAGCGACGAACTCAGAAACCTTTATCTCAAGTTCTTTGAAGGTAGGGACCACAAGATTATACCCAGCTCTTCTTTGATTCCCTATGGAGACCCGACTTTACTGTTAACTAATGCCGGTATGGTTCAGTTCAAACCATATTTCACAGGTAAAATGGTCCCGCCCAGCCCGCGTATGGTTTCCTGCCAGAAATGTTTTCGCACCACCGATATTGAAAGGGTGGGTGACGCTACCCATAATACTTTCTTTGAGATGCTGGGTAATTTCAGTATCGGCGATTACTTTAAAAAAGAGGCTATCGCCTGGGCGTGGGAGTTCGCTACCCAGCATTTAAAACTACCGACAGCCCGTTTATGGGCAACTATTTTCCTCGACGACGATGAGGCTTTTAACTTCTGGCGAGACACCGGCATGCCTGAAGAGAGGATACTCAGATTTGGGGAGTCAGATAACTTCTGGGGACCGGCCGGAGATTCCGGACCCTGCGGACCGGATAGCGAAATCTTCTATGACTACGGCAAAGAAGCTGGCTGCGGAGAGCCTTCCTGCGCACCGAATTGTAGCTGTGGCCGTTTTATAGAGATTGGCACCCTAGTATTTATGAAATATAACCAGGATAAGAACGGGAAGCGCACCCCGCTACCCAGACCGAGCATTGATACTGGCTGGGGAGTAGAGAGAAACGCGGCCGTAGTGCAGGGCACAACCTCCGTATATGAAACTGACCTCTTTACGCCCTTACTAGAGTGTATTTCCAGACTATCGGGCAAAAAATACGGCACTGATAACAATGTAGATAATGCCATGCGAGTGGTAGCCGAGCACAGCCGGGGTATTGCCTTCCTGATTGCCGACGGGGTGATACCCAGCAATGAGGGGCGGGGCTATGTACTCCGCCGTATCCTGCGCCGCGCCGAATACTTTGGGGAGACACTGGCTCATGAAAAACCATTCTTAACAGCGGTAGCGGAGGAAGTCGTAAAAAAAATGGGAGCTGTCTACCCTGAGCTGATGGCAAATCGCAACCATATAATTAATGTCATCCGCTCCGAAGTGGAGAGTTTCAGGAAAGCCTTACCTGTAGGCAGAGGGATGCTCGAAGATATTATTTCCAGCACCAGTGTACAGCGTGGCGCATCAAGAACTATATCAGGGCGTGATGCCTTTGTTCTCCATGATACTTATGGTTTTCCAATTGACCTGACTAAAGAGATTTCCGCATCCCGTGGATTCACTATAGATATGGATGGCTTTGAACAGGAGATGGAGAAACAGCGCGAGCGTGCTAGAGCTGCAAGGTTGGGAGTGGAAGGTGCAAAAACAGATGCTGGACTTCAGCTCGACGTTGAACCGTCCAAATTCGTTGGGTATGAACAGCTAGTCGCTGATTCACAGATTGTAGCCATAATAGTTGATGGAGAGTCAGTCGGTATCGTTCAAGAGGGGCAAGAAGCCGGCATTGTGCTGGAGACCACACCCTTCTATGGCGAGATGGGTGGTCAGGTAGGCGATACCGGGGAAATCGAAGGCAAGACCGGGCGCTTTTCTGTGGCGGACACCGTCAGAATCAACAATGGTGACATTATTCTTCACCGTGGGAAAGTAATTAAAGGCGGTCTCACTGTAGATGATAAAGTACGAGCCGGAGTGAACACCGACCGTAGAATGGACATCGCACGTAATCACACTGCGACCCATCTGCTACAATATGCGCTTCGTAAAGTTCTCGGTATGCAGGTACAGCAAAGAGGTTCGTTGGTCACACCGGAACGGTTCCGTTTCGATTTCTCACAACTGGTCGCTTTGAGCCCGGAACAACTGCAACAGGTGCAGCGTATCGTCAACGACCTCGTTCGTCAGGACCTGCCGGTGTATGCCGAGGAGTTATCTTACCAAAAGGCGGTTGCCGAAGGCGCGATTGCTCTGTTTGATGAAAAATACGGCGATACGGTACGAGCGCTTAAGGTGGGTAAACCGCCAGTGAGTGTTGAGCTTTGTGGCGGCACGCACATCCATGCGACGGGTCAAATCGGGTTTTTCCAGATTCTCACGGAGAGCAGTATCGGTTCTGGTTTACGTCGTATCGAAGCGGTTACAGGACGTGGTGCAGAGGAGTATTTGGAAAAATTATCTGGTGAAAGGCGTGAGATAGCAAGAGCCGTAGACACAACGGGCGATGATATTCTGGAAAGGCTAAGAGCTACGCTTGATGCTTTTGAGCAAGAGAAGAAGCAGAAGCAGGCAATCGAGCGGGAACTTGCCAGGAAAGTCGCCGAATCACTGCTTGCCAATGTGGAACAAATCAAAGGCGTTAACCTGATTCATGCTCATGTGCCGTCATTACCTCCAAAGGCTTTACGGGAAATGAGTGATTTCTTGCGCGACAAGCTCAAGAGCACTGTAATTGTGCTCGGTACGGTGTATGAAGGTCGCCCGTCTTTTATTGCAGTGGTTACTCCTGACCTGGTGAGCAAAGGTTACAACGCCGGTAGTATTGTGAAGCAAGTGGCACAGGTGACGGGTGGTAGTGGTGGTGGCAAGCCGAACATGGCACAAGCTGGCGGCAAAGACAAGAACAAAATAGACGAAGCCCTCAAACTGGTGAGGAGTCTGATTTAACGTGTCGCGTATCCTTGGAATGGATATTGGTGACCAACGTATCGGTCTGGCATTGAGTGATTCCGCGGGGATTCTCGCCAGCCCGCTCACAATCATCGAACGTACGTCTGATGAACAGGCAGTCGAAGCCATCCTGAAAATAGTTTCGGAGCGCAAGGTTGAGAGAATCATCGTAGGTTTACCGCTCTCATTAGGTGGAGATATCGGTCATCAAGCGAAGAAAGTGCAATCATTTACAGAGGCACTACAACAGAATACCACTGTACCAGTTGAATACCGCGACGAGCGTTTGACTACGGTCACTGCGATACGGCTGAAGCAAGAAGCCAGCACCAGAAAACTGAATAGGAAAACGCGTTATGATGCTATGGCGGCGGCAATTATTCTACAGGAATACCTGAACGAAAAACCATTAGAAAACCGTCAGCTATAACAATAAAATCACAATTATCAATTTGTTATGAGTAACTTTCGTCTATTAAAAATTACGGGTAAAGCCCGCGCCGGCGAATTGACAACAGCGCATGGTATTGTCTCTACACCCGTCCTCTGCCCGGTCGGGAGTCAGGGTTCGGTAAAGACACTCACGCCACAGGAAGTTAAAGACCTCGGTATGAACATGATTCTGGCGAACACCTATCATTTGTACCTGCGCCCGGGTATCACCACCATTGAAAAAATGGGCGGTCTGCACAAGTTCATGGACTGGGATGGCGCTATTCTTACCGATAGCGGTGGCTATCAGGTTTTCAGCCTGTCTAAACTCCGGAAAGTAACTGATGAAGGTGTAACCTTTCGCTCTCATATCGATGGCAGTCAACATACGCTCACTCCAGAGTTGGCTGTTCAGTATCAGGAAGCTCTCGGTGCCGATATTATAATGGTACTGGATGAGTGTATTGGGCATGATGAAAGTCGTGATAGACTCTTCGCGGCGATGGTACGTACCCATCACTGGGCGGAACGCTGTCTTAAAGTTCATAAGAAAACAGAACAGGCACTCTTTGCCATCGCTCAGGGTGGCATTTACCCGGAACTGAGAAAACGTTCGGTTGAGGCTCTAACTAAACTAAACTTTGACGGTTATGCAATCGGCGGACTGAGCGTCGGCGAACAGAAACGGGTTACATTTGACATAACGGAGGAAACGGCGTCTTTATTACCGCCTGATAAACCGCGTTACCTTATGGGAGTCGGTGCGCCGGAAGATATTGTGGAATGTGTGGGGAGAGGCATAGATATTTTCGATTGTGCTTTACCCACCAGAGTAGCACGAAACGGGGCATTCTATACTAAGACGGGTAGGGTGGATATTCTGAATGCCGGCTTCCGTGAGCAGAAGGAGCCAGTTGAGTCAGATTGTACTTGTTATACATGTCAGCATTTCTCTGCGGCATATCTGCATCACCTTTTCCGAAGTAAAGAGTTGCTTGCCTACCGACTTGCCACTATCCACAACCTGGCATTCATGAGTAATCTCATTCACTCAATCAGACAAACAATTCTCAATGACAAGTTTGAATCATTCAAGAGAGAATTTCTTGCTGGCTACAAACCCACGAATGAAGAAACGCGCCTCACACAGAAGAAAAAGTGGTTGGAGGCGCGCTCTGAAACCTTGCCAGAAGAAGACTAGCCACGCTAGATAAGGTTCAAGCGCTGAATGATACCTGCGGCTTCTGAGATGATGCCGTCGATAATTTCCTTAACGCTGAGAATCTCGTGGATGAGCCCAACTGTCTGGCCGGCTGTTATCATAGCATTTGCCGTCTCGCCAGTTTCATAAGCGGTGCGGACTTTATCGCCGGAGATTAGGGGTAGAATCTCTTCTAACTTTGCCCCCTCCTCTTCCAATTCTAAGATTTTCTGGGAGAAATCGGTGCGCACCACGCGTTCGAGATTGTTGATAGTGCGGTGGATGAGTATGGTATCTTTTTCGGTTAAGTGAGTAAACCACTCCTTGAGTTTGGGATTAAGAGCACATTCTTTACTTGTAGCGAAGCGTGTGCCCATCATAACACCCTCTGCGCCTAATGCCAGCGCGGCAACAAAACCCCGCCCATCAGCAACGCCACCCGCCTGAATGACCGGAATTTTTACAGCGTCAACACACGCCGGAATGAGTGCTGATGCGGCGACATCGTCGGGCAGAGGATGTCCCGCCGATTCAAAGCACACAACGTTCACGGCATCTATCCCGATGCGTTCGGCGGATTTCGCGTGGCGACTGCTTCCGACCTTGTGCATGAACTTACCGCCAGCGTCTTTGACTATTTTTATGTATGGTTCTGGAATTCTGCCGGAGGTCTCGAAGATGCGTACGCCTTCGTCCAGCGCGGCAGTAAAGTACTCTTCGTATGGGATGCGGCGCATCGTAGGTAAGAGCGTCACATTGACAGCGAAGGGTTTATCGGTAAGTTCCCGGGTTCTACGAATTTCATCGCGGAGTTCATGTGCGGAGCTGTAGTTGAGAGCAGTTATCATCCCCAGTCCACCGGCATTGGAGACGGCAGCGACCAGTTCCGCTGTTGCCAGTCCGCCACCCAGCGCCCCCTGGATAATAGGATATTGGATACCGAATAATTCTGTGACCCTTGTCTTAAACATACCCAACCTCCGGTCAATTATTTGTCATGGGTAATGGCAGGCGGCATATTATAATACGATACTACCTGCCACCAGTCCTCTTGACACGGATATTATCTCCGCAGTCACCAGTTAATCGGCGATTTGTTTATTCATCTTTCCAAGTATCTGCTTGGCTTCAGCCACTGTGCGGTCGATGACTTCCTTCACCCTAGGGATGTCATGGATACGGCCAACGGTCTGCCCCATCATCAGGATACCATTGACAGGGTCGCCGCCAACGGTCGCGGTGCGGAATAGCCTGCCGCCAACTGAAAAGCGCATTGCCGAAGCCAGACCCTTCATCCCGCCGCCACGACTCTTTCTCATCTGGTTTGCGGTTTTAAACAGCTGTCCGTAGCTCATCTTGAGTTCTTTCTTCATAAACATACCGGCTGACCATGCATCGAATAGAGCGAGGCTCTTCTTATTCAGCATTTCTTCTGCTTTCTTATTTTTTAAGACGCGGCAGTTGATGCCATCGAATGTTGGGTCGATAACAGTGTCTTCTTCGGTAGATTTGACCCAGACATCTTTGACGGCATCGGAGACTTCGGCTTCTTTGGTTGCGGCGAGTCTGGTACCCATGGAAATACCTTCAGCGCCAAGTGCCAGTGCCGCCGCCAGTCCTTTACCATCAGCATAGCCACCGGCTCCGATACAAGGTACTTTCACGGCATCTACAACCTGCGGCACCAATACCAGAGCACCGACATTACCAGAGTGAGATGCGGCTTCATAACCGGTGACAATAATGGCATCCACACCGAGTTGTTCGGAACGTTGAGCATGTCTTACCAGAGCAATAGTGCCGACTGCTTTTCCGCCATAGGAGTGTATACCTTGAATAAAAGGTTGAATTTCAGGCGGTCTACCCAGTGAATAATTGACTACAGGTACTTTTTCTTCGATAACTACTTTAGCAAGGGGACCGGAAGCGACTCCCAGAGTAAGATTGACACCAAAAGGCTTGTCAGTGAGTGTACGGATTTCCTGAATTGCCTTTTTCAGGGAATCAGGATTGTACTGGGCGCCTGCCAGCACACCTAAAGCGCCGGCATTCGAGACCGCCGCCACCAGCTTGGGCGTTGTTAGCCAGTTCATACCTGCCAGCATGATTGGATACCTAATCCCGAAAAGCTCTGTCATCCTTGTTTTCATTGCCTGTGCTTCCTCCTTGATATGCTACTCTCTCAATATATTCAGTAATTATTAAAGGTTTCTATGAGTAATTAGCCGCCAATGCCCAGAGCCTGGAGTCGTTTCATGATGACCTTAGCATCTTTGATAATGTCATCGATTATCTGTTTCACGGTGGGAATATCTCTAATCAATCCGACGCATTGCCCGACACTGATATTAGCTTCACTGAAATCACCGGTCGCATAAGCATTCCGTCCTCGAGTGCCGCTAATCATCGGGAGCAGCTCATCAATGTTAGCACCTTTATTTTCCATTTCAAGGATTTTTTCTGTGTGGGCATTTCTTACGACTCTGGAGGCATTTTTCACAGATTTCTGGATGAGGATGGTATCAGCCTCGGTTAGACTGCAGAGCCACTTCTTCACATTGTCGTGGATGTTGGCTTCTTTAGTGACCATGAAGCGACTGCCCATCAGCACGCCCTCGGCACCCAGTGCCAGAGCCGCAACAAATCCATAGGCATCGGCGATGCCACCCCCAGCAATGACCGGAATCTTGACGGATTTAATCGCTACCGGTACACGCACTATCGTCCCGACTTCTTCCTGTCCCGGATGTCCGGCGGCTTCCATTCCCAGAATAGTCACGGCGTCAACACCGACGCGTTCGGCGGTCTGAATATCTTTTGTCCGTGTGGCGCGGTGCATGACGATTACACCGGCATTCTTGAGCATTTGCATGTATGGTTCCGGACTGCGCCCTGATGTTTCAATAATACGGACGCCTTCAGCGATAGCAGTCTGAAAATATTCCTCGTAATTAACCGGGCGGGAGACAGGCAACATGGTGATATTGACCGCAAACGGTTTCTTGGTGAGTTTCTGGGTTTCCCGGATTGCCTTCTGGAGCTCCTGGACATTGGGATAGGAGAGCGATGCCATCACACCTAACCCGCCAGCATTAGATACTGCAGACACCAACTCCGGTCCAGAAATATAAGCCATAGGTCCCGCGATGATGGGGTATTTGATTCCAAGCAATTCTGTGATTCTTGTCTTCAGCATGCCTTATCTCCTCCCGTAAGAATAACGCCCTATTATGCTACTTGGTAAAGGCGGGTGTCAAATTAAATTGGTGCACTTTAGTAGTTTATAAGCTCGATTCAGCCGTTTTATTCTTTCTGCTAAGAGATTGGTAAGATGCTGTCTTTTGTAATAGAATAAATCAAAGAATTGGGGTTACATCTAAGCTTGTCTTTATCCGTAAACCAGGGGATTTGACAGACATGGTGAGTCAGGAATATTCAAACAAAGGCAATGTACTTATAACACTGGGACTGTCATTACTTGCATTTCTTTTGGCTATGCCCATCAGTTTCTCATCATGCAGTGGCAGGTCAATTGTTGACGATGCTATTGTGCAGATTTGGAATCAGGAAACATTTGTTGCCACCGGCGTTATCGTAGGAGATGGAAGTCAGGTTCTAACAGTAATAGATTATGAATTCTCAACACCCGATAACTACGATGTTGTCGTTCTCGGACAAGGAAAATATAGGGCATCATTTGCAGCAATAGATGCGAGGACAAACGCAACTCTGTTAACTATTGAAGGCGCGAAATTCTCGACAGCTGCAATAGGCAATACCTCTTTAATGGAAACGGGCCAACAAGGTTTTATCTGGGAATGGTCTCGTTCGTGGGAAAGTTCGGAGAAAACCAAGGACAATGGTACTCAGGAGATTTCAGGGGTATGAAATTAACAAAAACACCAATATTAATTGAGCCAGATTTTGACATTTCTTCGATTCAATTTCGTGTATATTACACTCCTGAAGTCTCGGACCAAGACACTGGAACCTCACCTGGTAGTATTGTCACTGATGACAGGGGTAATGTCCTTGGTATAGTTGGTAACATTTTCTTTTTAGGACCAGTACAAACTCCTCCAGAGTTGATACCTTTTGTAGTTAAAATAGAAAGTGCTCTTGAATTACTCTTACCGGGTGCTAACGAGCGCCTTTGGGCTAAAAGTCCAATCGGATATACTATCGTTACGCCAAATTGGACAACAGTTAGCCCTGATACGCCGTCTGATTATGAGGAAACAACAATTACCATCAACAATCTGCTGAATAATTTGGGAGAGCCGTTAGAGGGTGACGAACTATTTTCGGGATTTTCGCTATCCATATTTCAACCGACTGAGGGTACTGTATTGGTAGCGGCTTACGCATTTCCGGTTGAGTTGCGTGATAGTAGTGGAAAGCTTTTAGCCCAGGCTAAATGGATAGCGATTCAGTGGGACAGTGCAGTGAAGGAAAGCCGAATCGCCTCGTTTATGGCAGAGAAGCTTATACAATAATTGACGGTGGTTTTGTATTACCTGGAGACCCGACTATTTTACGTAATTCCATCTATTAAGGTGGTGACATAAAGATAAACACCAATAAAATACTGTCGATATTAATAGCATTCATGCTCCTTGGCGGAACGGTTTCTTGCGGTGGAGGGCAAGAGGAAGGTTTTGCCATTTATCTAGCTGATACCAGGGAGCTGATGCTATCGGAAAGACATATAGAAGCTTATCACAGCGCCGAGAATACCCTGGAACTAAATGCCGCGGGAATCAAGCGATGGAATTCGTATCTTGTATATACAGATATTCCCAAGCTTAATGACACTCTTTTCAGCAGGGAGTTTATTATCAAGATTGAGGGAAAAGAAATATGTCGTGGTAGGTTCTGGTCATATGCTTCTTCTGCCAGCTATTCAGGAGTTGTGATTTTCGATGCTCTCTTCCCTCTCGATGCCGAGCACAATCTTCTCTGGATTAGATCAGAATGGGCAAGCGGGGCTCTTGACCCAACAATTAGCTCAGAACTCGTAAGCTTCTTTGAAAAACATAACTTGTTAAAGTAGCTTTCATACCAGAAAACGTTGAGACTTAGTAATAGACAGACAAATTGGTCTTACCCGCCTCCGATAATGTACAGGATATGAATCGTGTCGCCATCTTTGACTGTCTTCTCCAGCTGGTCTGCGTAGACGATTTCGTTAGCGGCAAAAATACTCACATAGGTATGCAGTTGCCCGTCCTGGTCGAAGACCATTTTTTTCAGTCCGGGGTATTTCTTGATTAAGTCGTTCAGGCATTCCTGGATAGTCTTTCCTTTAACCGCTATCGATTCGTTGTCATTAGCATAAGGGCGTAGATAGGCGGGTAGATTGATAGCTATACTCATGATTGCTTCCTTGCTTTAGTCCCACAATGCTCACAGTTTTTCTTGCGGTTGACCGTAAGCTCGGTGAATTTCATATTCAAGCCATCGTAGATGAGCAGACGGTTAGCGAGAGGTGTTCCGATGCCTGTGATGAGCTTGATGGCTTCGGTTGCCTGTATGCACCCGATGACTGCCGGTGTCGTGCCGAGTACCGGGAACTTTTCTTGAGGTGGTACCCCTTGATAAAGACATCTCAGGCAGGCAGACTTACCCGGGATAATAGTTATCGCACGCCCTTCCAGTCCGTAGACAGCGCCGTGAACAAAAGGAATGCCGTATTCGATAGCGGCTTTGTTGAGCAGAAAGCGAGTCGGTAGATTATCCAGAGCGTCGATAATAACATCGAAACCAGCGACCATTCCGACTGCATTTTTACCAGTAATGGTAGCCTCGATTGTTTCTAATCGTACATTTTTGTTGAGTTGAGTCAACTTCTCTGCGGCTGATTGCACTTTGCTACGCCCGATGTCCCTGTCCCAGTGCAGTACCTGACGGTTCAAATTGCTCAGCTCCACTTTATCATGGTCGATGATGCGGATTGTGCCTAAACCAGCTGCCGCCAGGTAAATTGCCGCTGGCGAGCCGAGTCCGCCACTGCCGGCAATCACAACTCTCGCCTGCTTGAGCTTTTCCTGTCCCGCTTCCCCGAAGTCGGGTATTATTATCTGGCGGTCGTATCGTTGTTTTTCCTCTGGTGTTAGCACGGTCGCCTCACTTGGCAAAGAACTGCTTTGCCACGGCATAGGTATTGAGGTTTACAGTTTTTACCTTATCTACAATCTTTTCCAGTGGAACACTTACTATTCTCGTGCCTTTGAGAGCGGTCATTTCTCCGTATTTTTTCTCATGTAATAGCCTGGTTGCTTTTACTCCGAAGGCAGTCGCCAGCGTGCGGTCATAAGCAACGGGTGAACCGCCTCTCTGTATGTAACCGAGTGTCGAAACACGCGTTTCCAGGTCAGTTCTCTTTTCGATGATTTCACCTAACACCTGTGCCACACCACCCAATCGCGGAGCGGTTATATCAGCGTGCGTGCCGTGGTCTTCCTGGACAACGGTTTTGCCAAGTATCTGGGTACCTTCGGCAACCACAATCATACTGAACTTGATACCCATATTTCTCCGATTTATCAACCGCTCGCAAAGGTCGTTTAGTCGCTCTTCCGTGAGGGGTATTTCCGGAATGAGGATTTCGTCGGCGCCGTTTGCCAGTCCGGCGTAGGTGGCTATCCACCCGGTGTTTCGTCCCATGACCTCCAGCAACATCACACGGTGGTGACTTTCTGCCGTGCTTCTGAGCTTATCGAGGGCTTCGGTAGCAGTCTGCACGGCTGTCTGAAAACCGATGGAGAAATCCGTCTCAACCACATCGTTATCAATTGTTTTTGGAATTCCGACAACCGGCACGCCTTTCTGCATCATCTTATAGCCAAGGCTGAGGGAACCTTCTCCACCCAGTATTACTACCGATTCCAGCCTCAGGACATGGATTCGGTCAAGGACTCGTTGAACGCCATTTTCTTCGCGCAGAGGGCTGACCCGTGAAGTCCCTAGAATTGTACCGCCCCGGTCAATAATTCCCGATGTCCTGATGCCATCCAATACTTCATCATCGTGTTCCAATAAACCCTGCCAGCCATTGTGGATGCCAATTACTTCATAGCCGGCTCGCATCGCGGTTTTGGCACAAGCCCGGATGGCAGCATTCAATCCGGGACAGTCACCACCGCCCGTCATGATACCAATTCGCGGCTTTCTTTCCATATTCAACGCCTCCTCCACGACCATGTATTAACAGACACTTTAGTCGGCTAAGGGGGCCTATGTCAAGAGGCATTTTGAGAAAAATGGAGGAGGTATTTACTCCCCCTCCATTCCCAGGGGCGTTTGTCATAGAAAAATAGCCGGTTTAGAAGTGGAGTTCCATGGCTCTTGGCGGACAGCCTTTGATGCACAACCCACACACGATACATTTTTTATCCAGAAACTTGGTTTTTCTCGTCACGAAATCGAGTTCAAAAGCATCGGTTGGACATATCGTAATGCACGCACCGCAATGGGTACAGCGTTGTTCATTACGGCTGACATTCTGACTCAGGGCATCGATGATGACCCCGGCTTCGGTGAGATACTTGATACCCTTATCATAGTCTTCCTGCTTGCCTTTGAGTTCCAGGACCATCAAGCCTTCTTCCGCAGGTGTTACCTGAGCTTTCAAAATGTTGAACTCGAGATTGTAGTCTTTGATAAGATGATAGACCAGCGGACGGTCAACCAGCCGCCGCGGAAAATGCAGTACGATTTTTCTGGAAATCATATTACTCACCTCTTCCTGATTCTTGTGCCCAACAGCGTGTGTTTTCCCTTCATTACTGCTGTATCTGGCGCTCCTTTAACGGTTTGAAAGTGACGCCGGATTCAACGCCGGGAATTGGCGCCACCGGCTGGGTCAACTGAAATTTACCTGATTTTATCCATTCTTTAAGTGTGCCGGCAATTTCTACTGCTCTGGAATAACTGGAGAATGATGATGTAGGCACTTTTTTACCCTGAATGGTGATTTTACCGGTCTTCAACTGGGCATAATTGATTTCACCGACGATGGTCGATTTCAAATGCGGATAGGCATCCGAATAGTCAACGATGGCGGCATATATCTGGTCGTCCGTGACTGTGGTGTAGCCGAGAATTTCTTCAGTGAGAATAGGTATGGGAACACCGATGCCGACAGTCAAAGTCGCCCCGTAGCCGAGAAAACTGGTGCCGACCAACCACTGCGGGCTCATTTGTTTGAGGTCGCCGATAACCGCTAGGGTTCCGGCGCCGCGCTTGGGTACACCGTTGTCAGTCCTGAGTGCTGTTGGGTTATGTTGAGTTCCCTGCCAGGCGACATACCCCACGCCTCCACCCAAGAATATCTTTGTTCCGATGCCGATTGTTTTATAGTAAGGGTCGTTAAGCATGGGTGATAGTTGTCCGGCACTGCTGTAGGTAGCATTGCCAAGTTCGGGACGGAGAATACCCATATAGGTGTATATGGTTTTATTGGACAGATTTACGGCGACATTATAGTTTTGATAGGCGTTTCTGATGTTGAAGAGCACCGCCTCATTCAGGTCGCGGATGTTAATCCATGTTTCCAGCTTTTTACGCGGATAGCAGTCTGTACCGTAGGCAGTGGCTTCCAGCCGGATATCTTTGCCAGCGACCAGTTCCTCGATGACATGTCCGCCACCATAGTTGAACTCGCCGGGATGGGTTCTGTTTCTGGGGTCGTCATCCGGCAGAGCGGTCGCCCCGATGAGTATGTCCACAGCCGCAAATCCGGCATAAGCAGGCACGTCATTCAGATATGTTTTACCGCCACCGAGTTTGATACGCGGATTACTGTGTCCGATATTCAGATAGGCGCTGGAGGAACACATAGGTCCGAAAGTGCCCGTGGTGACAACATCCACTTCTTCCGCCGCCTTTTTCAAGCCCTTTTCTTTGACCACATTTATGATTTCTTCGGCGGTAAAAACCACCACGTTACCCTTTTTGATTTTCTGATTGATTTCTTCGATTGTTTTCGCCATCTGCTATTTCTCCTCTTCTAAAGTATGATAGGTTTTCACACAAGTACTGTCAATTGATTCCAGTCTGTTTTTAACACGATAAATTATAACCATTAATAACTACCTTTCCTCTATATATTTGTTTGCAGTGCTAAAAATAAAAAGCCCAGAAGCAATTACTCCTGGGCTTGGTCAGACCTTCGCGGGACGGGAATCTATACTTGCATGACCCCCGAACCGGCGACACGCCAAGCCCGAGGCATCATCATCAATGATGTCCCTCTCTGACTGAAGCGTTTCACCAAGTTCGGCACAGTTACCTCCGTCATCGATATTAGAATCATTATAATCTTGGTGACATTTTATTGTCAAATTCTCAATCCAATTTTTTATGAGCGATTTATACGTCGTAGTGAATAGCGGTTGGTCTAAAGTCGTGATTAACGACTACTAAGTACCATCGTCCAGCATGAGGTAGTCGCACATTGAACCGATGGGCAGTGGCATTAGTGACTCCACCAAAGCTTGTGAAAGCGGCACCCGCTCGGTAATTGCCGAACTCTACGTCATCGACTACGTACGTATCTACAGGGAACTCTGATTCGATATAAAACGATATTCTCGGTCCCGTTATGCCCGATGTAATATCAAATGTGAAGTAGATGTACGTGTTTGCAGGTAGAGTCTGCGTGGGCATTACTTCTGTCCATCCTTTGGTTGTGGCACTTCGGTTGGGGCACTTGGTTGACTCCTTCCCCGTGTCGCACCATGAAATTCTTGAACTTCCTCTATGAATGTCCGTATAGGATAGTAGAACAATGGAATCAGAATGACCAATAACGCCTTCCAATTGTCGTTCAGAAATTGAATTATCGCGCCTACTCTTGTTTCCGCTGGTGGATTCGGGCTGAAAATTAGTGACACAATACCATAGATTACGAACGCAACAACCAAAACGACACAGAGTAATTCGAGGCACCTGAGAATTGCCCCTACTATTCTTACGTACTTTGGCTGTTGATTGTGTGGCATCGGTCATATTTTACACCTCTACTCATTGGTCTTCAACCATAGCCGAACTAAATCCCGCATACCACCTTTGACAAACTTTCCGTTTCCTTGCTACGCTATGGGTAATCTGTATGAGCACACTCGATTATTCACATTTCAAGAAATTGGACCTGCATATCCATACGCCTCACTCTTTATGCTATAGCGATATGACAGTAAAGCCGGACCAGATTGTTGAAGCCGCTGTTGCCACCGGTTTAAATGCCATCGGTATTACCGACCACAACACAGTGGAAGGGATAGATGAAATACGCAAAGCCGCTTCTGAAGAAAAGCTGGTAGTTTTTCCGGGCATAGAGCTTACAACCAGGAGCGGTCATTTTCTGGCGATTTTTAATGTTGGCACATACGTCATAGAACTGGACAGGTTGCTTGATGAATTGGGAATTGCCGCGGCTCGTCGTGGTGATGGGGTAGAGCAGATAAGCGGCGAAGCGGAAGCTGTCTTCAAAATGGTGGTTGAATATGGAGGAGTAGTGATTGCGGCACACATTGAGCGCTGGCCCAGCGGTTTTCTCGAAACAAAGGAATCGCGCTCGGCTAAAATGGTAATCCATGCCAGCCCCTTTTTGAGCGCTCTGGAGATTTCCGTTGCTCAAAATTGTGAACAATGGAATAAGGGACAGATGCGTGGTTACCCTAAGAAATATGCCTGTATTCAGGGTTCGGATGCTCACGCTCCGGATGAAGTAGGCAGACGACCTTTTCTTGTCCGCATGGAAAAAGTCGGGCTGGGGGCTTTGAAATCTGCTTTTGCCAATTGGGATAATTCGATTGCCTTTCCAGATTAATTACACGGATTAGCAAGCCGCTAAAGGAGACGATAATGACCGAATATCCGGACATTCTGTACGTAAAAGAAGGACATATCGCAACTATTACCCTAAACCGTCCAGACAAAATGAACTCATTCAGTGCCAAGATGTCGGATAGTATTTACCGAGCAATCTCTGATTCAGCGGCGGATAAAAAAATCAGAGTCATCATTCTGACCGCTAAAGGGCGGGCTTTTTGTGCCGGTGCGGATGTGAAGCAAATGGCGCAGAGATTGGATGAACCGGGCGGAGCCGAAAGGGATATGGTGCAGATTGACAGCCGTACCTCTCTCTATGTTTTAATGCAGAAGTGTAATAAGCCAATCATTGCGGCGGTGAATGGCGTTGCCGTAGGTGGTGGACTTGACCTTGCTCTTGCCTGCGATATTCGGATTGCCTCTGACCAGGCGAAATTCGCTGAGGTGTTTGTACGCCGTGGTATGATACCCGCTTCCGGCGGCACCTATTTTCTGCCCAGACTAGTGGGGATTGATAAAGCCCTGCTTATGGCATGGACGGGAGATATGGTCGATGCTAAAGAGGCGGAGCAAATCGGGTTGGTGACTATGGTTGTCCCGCATGACGAATTAGAGACGGCGACGATGGACCTGGCAGAAAAGCTGGCGAAAGGTCCGCCGCTGGCAATTCAACATGCCAAACGCGCTATCTACGATGGGCTGACCATGGACCTGGAAACAAATCTGAAGATGATAGCTCCTCTTGTCAAAGAGCTGAACCTGACACAAGACCATAAAGAAGGTGCGCGAGCATTTGTAGAGAAGCGAGAGCCAGTATTCAGGGGAGAGTAATAATTCTTTAACGCTTTTGTGCCGCTACAAATGCCCTCGTTCCCTGTTTCTTTATTTTTCTCAGATTTTGCAGGTGCTCGTCTTCGTGAATGGGTTTCAGGAAATCCAGCTTAGTGCAGGTTTCGAATTCACTGCACTCCCAGCAACCGGTGATATTTTTCTTCTGACAGCAAACCCTAATTTTACAGCCTGGATTCCCACCTCCATCCCTACAAATACGACTACATCGTAATCTAACCATTGCTCCTAAAACTTCATAGCATATGACATAATTTGACAAGCCTTTGAAATATTTTGATAGACCTGGAGCCATCCGGTCGAACTTCTCTTCCCGGAGTTTTTTCCTCAGGTCTCTCGCTAAATTGGCAATCTCTCCCTTACGGTTGAAACAATCAGCGCAATACAGCCCGCAATAGGCGATTGCTTTTTCTTTATTATTCATCAGAGGGACGTTCCTGAATTTACTTTTTCCTTAATATGAAAGATGTAACCTGCCTGTTATCAATTGTAACTTTTTTGTAACCCAGCAAGCTTGATTGTAACCTCATGCTTACTCTGAGTTTGTATAGTTAATTTTGAGAGGAGTTACAGGTAATTAACATGAGTTTCCTCTGGCTGATAATCCCGGTGATAGTTGCTTTCCCACTCTTCCTCCTGACTATGTTGGTCAGTATCATCGCCTCACGTGTTCATCTGAAACCGCATCAAGTAGCAACTTCAGAAACTGGACAGATGGATAACGAATAAGACACCACAAAACTAGCACCGCATCTGCGTCATTAGTTACCCTGTTTTTTCCCGCTATTGTGCTCTTCTTCTTGTTCTTGACTCTTCTTGGCTACCTGCAACAATTTTTCCAGATTATCATTGTTACCAGCGACAACCAGAACATCACCATCCCGAATAATTTCTTGCTGACTTGGAGTGACAATGATTTCCTTTTCCCGCTGAATCAGAACAACCGCTACTTCCCATTTACCTTTAGGTCCGAAACCGAGGTCGCTAAGTTTTTCTCCAACAAGATATGATGGGGCTGTCATTCTGGCGACACCATAGCCTGTGACAAGCGGCATATAATAGGAAACCTCAGAGAGAGTGACCACCTGTGCTACCCGAGCGCCCATTTCCTGTTCTGGATAGACCACCTTATCCGCGCCGATTTTTTCCAGAATGCTACCGTGAAGTGCGTTATCCGCGCGGGCAATCACGTAAGGCACCCCCAGTTTTTTAAGTAGAATAGTAGACAGAACGCTGGCTTCAACCGCCGAGCCGATGGCGACGATAGCAATATCAAAGTTACCGATACCCAATTCTCGGAGCACGGTTTCATTTGTGCAGTCTGCCTGAATGGAGTGCGTGATTTCAGAAGCGACACTCTGCACTGTTTTCTCATCGACATCTATAGCAAGGACATCGTGTCCGATTGCATACAGTGTCCTGGCAATACTGCCACCGAACCGTCCCAGTCCAACGATGACAATCTGTTTTTTCATAGATACCTCCTTCAGGAAGAATCCTTAACCGATGCGCACTGCCTCCTTAGGATAACTAAAATCGGAGCGGCGCTGGCGTAATGTGAGCGATAGTATCAACGTAAGCGGTCCGATACGACCGACGAACATGGCCAGGATAATTAGCAAACGTCCGGCAGTAGTTAATAGTGGCGTAATGCCGGTTGAGAGGCCGACCGTACCAAAGGCGGAAATAGTCTCAAAGAGCAAGTCAACGAAACTTTTATTTTCTGTGATGGTCAGGCAAAAAACTATTGAAAAAATGAATACCACTGAGAGTATTACCAGAGTCAGGGCGCGGTGAATTTGTTCGGTACTAATTTCACGCTCAAAAGCAGTGGGATTTTCATTGCCGCGGAGAGTGCTGATTATAGTGGCGATAAGCAAGCCGAAAGTATTCACCTTGATACCACCGGCTGTGGAACCTGAAGCCCCGCCAACAAACATTAAGAACATGGTAAAAAACAACGAGTAAACAGCAAAACTACCAATATTGAGAGAGGCAAAACCAGCAGTGCGTGGAGTCACCGAGTGAAAGAAGGCATTGAGTATTTTCTGTGGTAATGATAGAGTGCCAAGAGTCTCAGGATTGTTCATTTCAGTTAGCAGGATAACGATAGTACCCAGCGCGAGGAGAAAAGCTGTGGTTGTTATGACCATTTTGCTATCGAGAGAAAGATGAGTGAAGACTCTTTTTTTTATTAAATCACTGACGACCATATAACTGATACCGCCGAGGATGATGAGCCCCGCTGTGGTGAGAACGACCAGGGGGTCCGTTTGAAAATCGGATAAACTACGGAAACCACCGTACAAGTCGAAACCGCAGTTGTTAAAAGCTGAAATAGAGTGGAAAAGAGATTTCCATAGCGCCTGACCGTGTGGAAAAAGAGTGGAGATACGGAGATAGATAAGTGCCGCTCCCAGAAGTTCGGCGATTATAGTAAAGAACGCCATTTGTCGTACGATTCTTACCACCCCACCTAATTGAGTTACTCCCATTGCTTCCTTGATGAGAAGCCTCTCACGCAATCCAATCCTTCGTCCTAATGCCAGTAAGACTAAAGTAGCGGTGGTCATAAAACCGAAGCCGCCTATTTGTATAAGTAAGAGAATTACTCCTTCCCCGAAAGGACTCCAATAGTCATTCGTATCAAATACAACCAGACCAGTTACGCAGACAGATGATGTGGCAGTGAAGAGAGCAGTAGTAGGGTGTGGGGCGATGCCATCAGCTGTGGAGATAGGGAGCATGAGGAGAAGCGTCCCAATCAGAATAATCGCTGCGAACCCATAAGCAATAATTGCGGTAGAGATGCCGCCTCCCATTCGACGTCGTGTGATAGAAGGTAAAATCACCTCCCATTGGATGGGACGCGGTACCCTGAAAATACGGTCGCCTGGCTTAATAAAGCGACGGCGCGGTGTGGATTTATTTTTCTCTGGCATTATAGTGTATTATGTTCAATGAACCCCGATAACCGTTATTATAGAATGTCTCGCGGACGATGTATAGGGGGTAATTGATGTCTGACCTTGTTGACATTATAATCTAGCCTAACATAGCTCTGTGTTTGTTTCCAATATAAAGGTTTGACTTTCTCGTGTGCGAATGACCGAAGAAATCAGGAGGGCTTTTGTCTTCGTATACGAGTAGCAAGTATAATGGAGACACAAAGATACCATTGAGTCTAAAGGAGAGAAGGCGATGACGCAGGAAGTGAAAACCAGACCCCTGAATCGATTAAAGTCAATGTATGCCCTCCGCGCGGAAGTGGATAAAATGTATCAAGCAGGCGGAGAGGCGGAAGCGGAAGGTAAACCCGTTGCCTGGGTAATGCTTGAGGGTTGGGCGAATGCCATTCTCAATGCGATGGACATCATCACCGTCTTTCCTGAAAACTACAGTAGCCTTTGCGCGGCTCAAAAACTAGCCGGCCCTTTTCTAGAAAGAGCGGAGACTGAAGGCTACCCGACTCATCTCTGTGGTTACGCGCGCGCCTGTGTCGGTTATTCTGCACGCATGGTGGAGTTGAATGGCCAAATCCCGCCTGAAGCGCCAGCTGGAGGTATGCCCCGCCCAATGTTATTGGTTGCTTCCGGAGAGGTTTGTGACGCCAGGTTTAAGTGGTTCCAATCGTTGGGTAGATATTTTGATGCGCCGGTCTGGACATTGGAGTCGCCCTCACCGAATGCTCGCGAAAGCTTGACGCCTGGTACTTACGAACGTAATACCCAGTTCCTTGTCAACGAAATCAAACAATTTGTAATTTTTCTGGAAAAACTCACGGGTAAAAAAATGGAATGGGATAAACTGCTTTTTACCGGCGATGGAACTAACAAGATTAACCGCCTCCGCTGGGACATCAATCAGCTCCGCAAAGCTCGACCTAGCCCCATGCACACCCGTGATTTCTGGAGCGTAATGTCTGCTGCATTATACCGTGGTGCTGCTGACCCAACAGTAATTGTAGAGGGGAACCAGAAAATGTACGATGAGGTGAAATACCGGGTCGACCATGGTATCGCTGGCATTAACCGTCCGGAGAAATACCGCATGTCATTCGAGGGATTGGCGCCCTGGCATAGCCTGAGTTTTCTCGATAGCCTGGCAGACCGCGGCTGGAACTTTGTTTGTGAATCCGCTTATAGCCCAGGTCGCCCCTTTAAAGTTGACCTGAGCAGTGTTACTGACCCTGTCGAAAGGTATGTAAGAAAGCGCTATCGCAGTCTGGCAAGTGTTATCGAGCAGGAGTTCGAGCCGGAAGAAGCCTCTGAGGTTAAGGAAGAAATTATGCGTGAAGGTTCATCAAACCGACTGCGCCTTAGACATATCCGAGAATACCAGTGCGATGGTGTGGTACTCCATGTATTGCTCTCATGTCGCTCGGCGTCTTCCGGTTTAACCCTGTTTGCTGACCAGTTACTGGATATGTACAAGGTACCGTCGTTGATAATTGAGGGCGACATTATCGATACCAGTCTCTTTAATCCTGTGGAAGCCATGAAAAAAGCCGAAGCTTTTGAAGATACCATGGACCACTACAAGAAGGTAAGGAAAGACCTGGGATTTGAATGGTAAGTTGACTAGCTAATGATGTGAGGGAGATTTAACTAATGTCTGCAGCAACGAAGCAAGGATTTGCCCGGGTTCAGGAACTTTATCAGGACCGTACTCAGCGGATTAAAGAGCTAAAAGAAGAAGGCAAGAAAATTATCGGTTATCTCTGCATCTATCCGGTGACGGAGATAATGACTGCACTCGACCTCGTCCCGTATCGAGTGCTTGGAGATATGCGGGAGCCAATCACAAAGGCGGATGCCTATCTCCCCTCGGTAGTATGTCCATTCTTACGTAGTTGTCTGGACCTTGGCTTGAAGGGAAAGTATGAATTCTTAGATGGAGTGGTGACCAGTCATATTTGTGATGTCGGCAGTAGCCTGAGCGGTATATGGCGTTATACTGTGAAGACACCTTTCCATTACAATATCGATACTCCCCATACGACACATGATACCTCTTTGAACCAGATAAAGGGTGTCTTGAAGGCTTATCAGACAGCAATGGAGAACTTTGCTGGCAAGAAAATCACAAATGCGAAGTTAAAAAAGGCAATTATCCTGCACAACGAACAGCGAGCCCTGGCGCGAGAACTCTATGAACTGAAGAAACAGGACCCGCCGCTAGTCTCCGGTGCAGAGACGCTCAAGATTATTAAAGTCATCCAGAGTATTCCGGTAGTTGAAGGCAATGCTCTGCTTCGTGAAGTCATTAGTGAAGCCAGGACGCGGAAGAATAAGCCGGCGAAAAAGAACGCACGGTTGCTGGTCTGGGGTAGTATCCTGGATGACACTCCGCTCATCGAAATGATTGAGAGTCTCGATGCGAACGTTGTTATAGATGATACCTGTGTGGGAAGCCGACCATTTTTTGATGATGTTAAGATAACACCAGACCTCATTGACGGACTGGCGCAACACTACCTGGTCGATATCAAATGTCCTCGCACTTTCCGTGCTCGCGATTTCTATGCGGTTAAAAAGAATTATTTGGAAGACCTGAAGACCCGTTTCTCCTATCTCTCCGATTATGCCCGGGAGTGGAAGGCGAACGGCGTTATTCTGCAATCGGTACGTTACTGCGATACACACGGCTATGAAGTACCTCAGGTGCGGGACTATCTTAAAGAAATAGACTTGCCCGGCATCTATCTTGAACACGATTACACTGTCGGTGGGTTGGCGCCGCTAAAGACCAGAGTGCAAGGTTTTCTGGAGATTATCGAGTAGCGTAATATCAGGTTTGTTTTCGATTGATTCGAGGGGGTGATTCCCATCTACTTTGCAGGTATTGACCTTGGTTCAACTATGACCAAGGTAGTAGTAGTTGACGAATCCGAAAAATTGCTTGCTTACGTGGTACAACACACCGGCGCTGAACACCGCCGCCTGGCGAACAGGGTAATGGAAGAAGCGCTCAGTCAGGCAGGCATCACAATTGATGATATCACTTACATCATCGCTACAGGATATGGACGAATTAATGTCCCCTTCGCAGACAAACAGATTACCGAACTGACCTGCCATGCCCGGGGAGTCTCTCACTTCTTCCCGAATGTTAGCCTGGCAATTGATATTGGCGGGCAAGATGCCAAAGCTATGAAGATAAAAAACGGCAAGCTCATTGATTTTATGATGAGTGATAAATGTGCCGCCGGTACCGGAAGATATCTTGAGGTCGTCGCTCAGACGCTGGGGCTGTCTATCGAAGATTTGGGTCCAATTTCCCTCAAATCCACCCATAAAGTTTCTATAAGTAGCATCTGTACGATATTTGCTCAACAGGAGGTCAGCAACCACCTGTCCGCCGGCGTACCGTTAGAAGATGTGGTCGCCGGTTTGCATGATGCCATTGCCGGGCGGGTGGCACGTATGGCGCGCCGACTGAAAGTGGAACCGGATGTGGTTTTCACCGGCGGCGTTGCCAAGAACACTGGTGTTGTGAGAGCACTTGAAGAGAATCTCGGTTGTCCGGTGCTTGTGCCTTCTGAGCCATTACTAAGCGGTGCACTTGGCGCAGCGCTCATCGCCCGAGAGACGGCATTGAAAGCGCAGGCAGAAGGGAAACCATTGCAGAAAGTCGGACGTAAACTGGAGGAGGCAACTTTTTTCAAGCAGGACGATGGCATACTATCTGGGAATTGATATTGGTTCGGGGACAAGCAAGGGCGTTGTGATGCAGGACAGCAACGTTATTGCTTCTCATTCATTACGCTCCGGCGTGAATTATAAGCTGGCGGTACGAAAATTGCGTGAGGAACTGCTTGAGAAAGCAAAAATATCTGCAGATGAAATAGCCAGCGCGGTAGCAACGGGTCAGGGTGCTGGTATGGTCGATTATGCAGACAGACAGGTGGCTGATATCCGCTGTTGTGCGCGCGGTATGAATAACGTCTTCCCTCAGGTTCGTACCATAATTGATGTCGAGGGGCAATCGACCCAGGTATTGCGGATTAACGGGCAGGGCCAGGTTATCAACTTCGTTACCAGTGAACGGTGTGCTGCAGGTGCCGGTCGTTTTCTTGACATAATAGCAAATGTTCTGCAGATTCCGCTGGGAGAAATCGGGGTGCTTTCTTTAAAGTCGAAGAACCCGGTTATTTTCACCACAGCCTGTGCTGTGTTTGGCGAATCGGAGGCGGTATCCCGTGTTGCCGAAGGCGTCAGCAAAGAGGACATTCTTGCAGGGGTACATAAGGCACTAGCGGAAAAAATTGGCTCTATGGTTGATAGGGTAGGGATGGAGCCGAAGTGTGGGATATGTGGGGGTGGGGCACTTAATACAGGTCTCGTCGCTTGGGTGCAAAGACGGCTCGGTGTGGAACTTCTGGTACCACCACAGCCGCAATTTATTACCGCTTTTGGTGCTGCTATTTTCGCTAGAGAACCGGGAACAACCAATATTTCTCCATAATCTAGTGCTACCTACGTGCTTCCTTGTTTTCTTCCACGGATACTTAAAATATCCGATATATTCCTTTCTTATGACAGGTGATATACTAAAGCCATCGGGAGGCAGAAAATGACTCTGGAGCATGTGTCCGGAAAGAAAACAAAACGTATCGTTATCTATGCGCTCAGTACCTGTCCCTGGTGCCGCAGAACAAAGAATTTGCTGAATGAATTGGGGGTTGAGTATTATTTTACGGATGTAGACCTGGCATCTGACAAAGAAAAGCAGACTTTACTGGACACCGTACGTAAATGGAATCCTGCCTGTTCCTTTCCAACGATTGTCATCGCTGATAAAAAATGTATTATTGGGTTCAAGGAAGATGAAATCCGTGAGGCGATACGGTAGTGAGTGAACAATTCAATGTGACGCAAGAAGAAATCAACCGCCTCTATGAGCAATTAAAACGCGAAGCCGAATCCAATGGATACTACCTGAATCCAGATGTTGAGTTTGCCAAGGAACTGGTCAGGGGATTGCTCACGAATGAAAAACGTTACGGGTATCGTGCCTGTCCCTGTCGGCTAGCTGACGGGAACAAAAATGATGACCTGGATATTATTTGTCCGTGTGATTACCGCGACCCGGACCTGACAGATTTTAGCACTTGCTACTGAGCACTTTATGTAACCGGGGAGGTCATCTCCGGAAATAAGAAAATCGGACCAATCCCCGAACGCCGTCCCCCACCTGAGAAACGCACACAAGTATCGGGTCAGCAACCTTTATCCCGTGGCATCGTTTTTCCTTTACCAATATGGCGATGCCGCGTCTGCGGGTATTTGTGCGCCCGTGATAGCCCACCAGAAATCTGCCCCATCTGCAAAGCTAAAAAGGACCGCTTTGAACGATTTGCCTGACGTACTGTCTGACTCCATCTTCAACATCTAGTTTGACATCCGTACCCTTTCGGGGCTAATATTCGTTTGCCTGAATTTTTACCCTGTTGTGATAAAAGGAGTAACGGCAATGAAAGACGAAATTATTATCAAAGAAGGGTTCATGTACGGACCATGGAAACCATCCATTAATGCCGCCGCCCAGGTAAAAGGTTCTATCCATGAAGAGGAGACCGCTCAGAAAGTCGGTATGCGGGGTGGGGCGGTGGCTGGTACAATGCACCTTGACCTCTTTCCTCCATTGATTCTAAAAGCGTTTGGACAGCGATTCTTTGAACGCGGCTGTATCAGTTTGTTCTACACCTATGCCATGACGCATGGTGAAGAGGTGCGGGCGATCATAAAAGTTCCCCCGAAAGATGCGAAAGATGTGCAGGTGGAGGCGAGGGTGGAATCGTTGGATGACCATCTTGTTGCGCAGGGTACTATTTCTGCAGGCAACCCAAAGGAAATCTCATACTTGCAAGCAATGAAAATAGAGAGTAGTCCGCAAGAACAGCTGCGTATTTTGAAAGGACTGAAACCCGGCGATGAATTGCCTGCCAAAGATGTCGTAACGAGTACAGAGCGTATGATGAACGCGCTGGATAGACTTGAGGACGTTATCGATTGGTATACTCAGAAATCTCCCTGGGGCACAATGATTGTACCGCCCAGCATGACATGGGGGCTGATGGGAATGAGTCCATCATTTACTCCACAGGGAGTGGGATTTTTTGGCGCTACCGAAATACGTTATGTGAATGGGCCGATAAAAGTCGATGTAAATTATCAAACCACAGGGAAAGCGATTGCCGTAGGTGTGACTAGCCGCACCGAGTACTACTGGTTAGAGTCGCAACTGCGCGAAAAGGCAACCGGCAAGCTGGTTGCCCAAATGCGCCATATGACGCGCTATATGAAACAGGGGTCACCACTTTACCCGGAAATAAAGTAGAACACAATATTTGGGTGCTATGGTAACTGAATCGGGGTTGTGAAAACAGCCCCTTTTCTCTATTATCCCACTCACTACTCATACAGGATTTGCATAACTAATATCTTTCATTCATACTATCTACAACTGAAAATTCAAGGAGTGAATTGTAATGGAAACTGCGGAATTAGCGAAACTTATTAAGAGCCGACGCTCCATTCGAGCTTGGCAGGATAAACCTGTACCTGAAGAACTATTAATGCAGGCAGTTGAACTGGCGACATGGGCACCAAACGGCGCGAACGCACAACTCTGGTATTTTTATGTCGTTCTGGATAAGAAAATAATCAAAGCTATTGCCGATGCCGCACAGGCAAATATGACTGCTATGTCTACATGGCCCGAAACGGCACGCTCCGGAGGGTTTATGCCACCCAGACCAGCACCAGGGACGACAGCTTCACCTCCGCAACGTCGTAGTCCGCTCGGCGAGGCTCCTGCAATGATTTTAGTCGGTACCAAGAAACGGGAAAATCCGATGGATAAGATAATAGCAGAGCGCGCCAAGGTAGATGAGAGAGCCGCCCAAATGGCGCAATGGGGCATTATACTCAACCCGAGAATGCAATCGGTATCGGCGGGTATTGCCTATCTCCTGCTGGTGCTACACCAGATGGGGCTGGGCGCTACATGGATGACCGGTCCTCTGGCACAATCGAAGGGTGACGTGGAAAAAATCCTCAATGTCCCGGCAGACATGGATATTATCGCTTTGATACCGGTCGGCTACCCACTGGATAGTCCCAGCGGAATCAGAAAGCCGGTTAGCGAGGTCAGTAAAGTAATTAAATAGCTGTTAGCTATCAGCCTGTTTGTTGCTTGTTACTTGATTATTGGGATTTGGGGGTATTGTGAGTGGTGTGGGGTATGGTGAGCGGTACTGTATGGTAGACAGAACTAGGACGTTTGAGCTGGCGTTTAGCCTAAGTTGCGTATTACATTAGATTTGTACAGAGCCTAGCTTTGACTATGCGACGAGTGGGGCATTCAATCGCTCTTTGATTGAGGTTAGGGTCTTTTTGATTGATTCTGGAGTTCTGCCGGTGCTGCCTATCCTCTCAGCAACGGAATAACAAAAGACCTCAAAACTCATTCCAACTTCCTTACCCGATACAAAGTCCTGGTAGAATTTACCAAGAATAGTCTTACCATCAAATTTCACGAACGCAGTTTTATCTGTAATCATATTTTCTACTTGTTTAGTTATACTCTGGATTCGCGTAGCAGTTTCCTCTTTGTTGGCAAAATATTTCCTCAACTCTTCAACACCAGCATCCCTCTCTTGCTCTAATTCTCCCAAACTCTTGCCCTTAAACTGCACATGAAACGGTGGAATAATCGCTCTCATGCGCCTGTTAACCTCACCTTGAATGGAATCTCTACAAATAGTAAGCAATTCCCTTTCCACTGCTTCTTTGTCCGCTATTCCCGTTTTTTCGCGGTATGACTCTAAGACTTCATATATAGAGGTAGGGTCTAGTAAAGCATTTTCTATCGTACAGTATTCCCATTTTTCAATACCTGCTGAGGTTTTAACGTCAATATCGAGGTCAGCATCAACAATCGCATATACGGGAAGCCCGACTAATTTCTCTGAAATGATTTGGTTCAATAGACCAGCAGCTTTACTTACCTCTTTCTTCCCACCCATTGGCACGAAAGTGAAATCCTTTGCTTGATTGCACAACAGCTCCAATAATCTCTGGTCACTTGGAGCGGTTTTCATCTCTTCTGGGGCTTTTCCTTCGATAAATACTATAGGTCGCCCTAGTGTCAAAATAGCTACATCTCCGCAAACGTCCTTAAATAGGTCGAGCTTTTCTTGATTTGAAATCACCTTACGTAGTTGATTGCTATCTCTAGCGATTTCTCTGGATACAAGTGCGAAAATCTCATTTGAAGCTGCCTCGTTGATTATCACTGGAGAATGCGTTGCGACAATGAATTGAACATTATCCTCATAGGCTCTCTTCCGCATATATGTGAGCATTCTTTTTTGAAGCTCTGGATGGATGTGTAAATCCGGTTCGTCTAGTACCATCACTGTATCTGGTGCTGAGTCAAGGTCTATTTCTTTTCCCTTCTGCAATTTTCGAATAATTTGATTGATTTGTCTTTCGAGCAAGGGCATAAACAAAGCGATAACCTCTTTTTCTCCTGAACTAAGGTCATCTATATCAATCGGTTCTTTCACTCCTTGAACACTCATGAGACATCCAACATCATCTCTATTGCTTTGATCAACTCGTAAAAAGTTTAGATGTGGTAGGAGAATAGCGAGCATTTCCTTCAGGGGCTTATATATGTCAGGGGCATAGCCTTCTGGGTATTTCAAATTATTTTTATCGATTTCGGATACTATTGCATTCTGGCGTTTAGTTTCTATTTGGGCAAGGATATACTTGATAACCCCTGGAGCTTCGTCTGTAGTATCAGGTCTCCTTTGGGTGTCTGGGATTCTTATCCCCTCAAAGCCTGGTATAGAGTCCTGCGTTAGCATGGAGTAATAATCATGTTCTTGGGAATATAGCCACATGCTCTTGATCTGTCTCCGTCGCCAAGTGCGGTGTGGACCCGTATAAAGTATCTTTCCCGTGCCCTTCACTCTCTCTCCTGAAAACTTTCTTAGTTCGTTAAGTAGTGTAGATTTACCGACACCATTGCGCCCTGCGATAACCATTAACTTTGGTACGCTGTCACACGAGGCTTTGTTGACTATTTTTGCTTTTACTATATTGAACGACTGTATAGGCATTACAAATTCCTGCCCAAATATAGCATTTCTCCGGCATAGAAGACAAGAACACGTTAGCAAAAAAGTCTTGCCAACTTTCTGGCAACTATGGGATGGTGGGCGGTACAGGATTTGAACCTGTGACCCCTTCCGTGTGAAGGAAGTGCTCTAACCCCTGAGCCAACCGCCCGAGTAATCTGTGGACCTTCCCAATGCAAATCGGGATATTCTAACCCCTGAGCCCCAAGCGCCCCGAATGAATGTATTCTATTGTAGCTATAAAACAGTATTTTTGTAAAGATGAATACTGCTAGACACCGATAAAACAATGGAGCGCCGGGTTGTTCCAATATGTCCGACGCTCCACTTAGCCCCCAACTAACTTATTAAGTAGAATTACATCATGCAATCGCCACTACTCAACAACACCCTCCAGTATTAGCTCCCTGATTTCCTTATCAGACATTCCGAGCAGTTCTTTCAAAGCCCATTCATTTTGTTCACCCATTAAAGGAGCTCGTTTTAATTCAACCGGGCAGTTAGACATAGTAAATGATGGAGCTACTCCGTGGCAATCACCGACTTCTGGGAAATTCATTTTCCAGAAAACATGCCGATGCCGTAACTGAAGGTCTTTTTCAAATATATCTTCACCGGTAGATACGACTCCTGCAGATACACCAGCGGCTTGCATCATGTCCATAACTTCATAGTCTGTACGGTTGATTGTCCATCCACTGATATATCTATCCATTTCCTCCAGGTTTTCCTGGCGTGCCTGTAAAGTGGCGAATTTAGCTTCTTTAGTCCAGGGAGGATTCCCGAGTACTTTACAGAAATTCCGCCATTCTTCATCGTTAGAAACAGTGATCGCTACCCATCTGTCTTCCCAGTGACAGCGGTAAGCATTATGCGGAGCCGCATAAGGTGAGCGATTTTTCACAGGTGGTTCGTGCGTAGCAAATTCTTTATATGATGTGATTATTCTTGCACCGAGTCCGGCGTCGCGCAGAGTTCTTTCCGCAATTAGAGGGGTGCGGATAATTGTCCAGGATTCTATCAGTTTATCCAGTTCTGCCTCGTTCTCTCGTCTTGCTCGAAGAGTCGCAAATTTAGGGTCTTTCGTCCAGGCTGGTGAACCCATGACTTGACATAATTTCTGCCACTCCTCATCCGTATATACGGCAATGATAATCCATTTGTCATCCAGGTGACGCGCGCGGCAGGGATAGGCGTTATTTGGCGCAGCATAAGGATAATAGTTGCCCACTCTTTCTGCTATTCTTCCGTTCACCGCATAGTCTAATAGTAATGGTGCCATATAGTGGACGGACGCCTCATACTGCGACTCATCGATATATTGCCCTTTCCCCGTCCGTCGGCGATAATCGACCGCCGCTAGAAGTGCCAGCAAACTATACCGGGGAGCAACAAAGTCCGTATAGGGTCCGATTCCATATGGTTCACGGTCAGGATAGCCAACGATATTACCAAATCCAGCGAGGTTTACGAGTTGTGTTCCATAACCGGGATGTCTTGAGTGTGGTCCGGTTTGTCCTTGCATACACGTACTGAGCATAATAAGGTCTGGTTTTACTTTCTTGAGTTCGTTGTAGCCCAAACCCATCTTTTCCATAGCGCCACCGGCGAAATTTTCCACAACAATATCCGCCCGAGCAACGAATTTTTTCGCTATCTCTTTGCCTTTTGGATGAGCAAGATTCAGAGCTACGCCGTATTTAGTTGTATTCCAAAGATTGAAACTCATACCACGGTTTGCCCATGGCTGAAATACATATGGGTCATCCAATACTGAAGGAGTCCCAAATGACTGCCGGAAAATATCCAGATGGTTTCTACCCTCTATCTTAATCACCTCGGCTCCATGTGCAGCCAGGGTCTTCGTAATCATCGACCCGGCGATAACGGCGCTAAAATCGGCAACTTTAAATCCTTCAAATAGTTTTCGACTCATTTATTCTTCCTCTTTCTATCAATCGCACTAAATTACTTTAGTTTTTTTCAATTCCTGGATTTCTTTTTTCGACATACCGAGTTCTTTCCCGTATATCTCTTCATTATGCTCTCCAATTAATGGAGCACGTCGTTTTATCTGGATAGGAGTCTCGGAGAGCTTTGCAAAAGGACCGGGGTACCGTATTTTTGTATCCAATTCGGGGTGTTCAATGTCTACCCAGAACTCACGAGCGGCAAGCTGGTCGCTTTCCAGGATATCTTTAGTAGTGAATTGAGGATAGAAAAAGATGCGATGTTTCACCGCGCCTTCTAGAAGCTCTACTTTTGTTTGTGCGGCAAAGAACTTGGCAGTCGGTTCTGCCATACGGTCAATCACTTCTTGTGTTAATGTGGCATAATCAAATTTGCTCCAGTCGAAGTTCTTTAGATAATCATCCGCCATTCCCACAGAATCCATCCACCTGACGAAATCCAGATTTCGATTTGGCTGCGTTCCCATAACAGGCATAAAAGCCCAGTTTACAATCCCATCTTTACATTTCCAAACTCTCGTGATATTCAGGTTCGTGACCTGTCCACCACGCGGCTGGACAACCTTACGGGCATCCCAGCCTATATCTGATGTCTGAATTGCAGCCGCCTGAATGGAAAGGTCTATATACTGTCCTTCCCCTGTCATTTGACGATGATAAAGCGCCATCACTGCCGCCATAGCACCTTCAAGACCAGCCTGAAGGTATAGCTGGGGATGATGGCTGATTCTAGTAGGAGGACGGTCATAGTCTCCAACAGCATACAAACGTCCGCCCAGAGCGCGAATAACGAGATCACTGTATTTTAAATCTCTATAAGGTCCGGTCTGTCCGAAGGGGCTTATAGAAACCATGATAAGCCCCGGTCGTATTTTCTCTAACTCGGAATATCCCAGCCCGAGCTTATCCATGTAGCCAGGTTCGAAGGACTCTACCACGAAATCGGCGCTTTTAACCAGTTTTTTAAAGATTTTCTTACCCTCTGTCGACTCGATATCAAGGGTAATACCTCTCTTACTGGTATTGTACGCAAACCAATACAGACTCTTTTCAGGATCAACCTCATCATGATAGAAGGGACCCAAATTCCGGGCTGGGTCGCCACCCGGTCTTTCGACCTTGATAACATCCGCACCAAGGTCACCCAGCAGTTTGCCGCATTGCAGTCCTTTTTCGTCAGCCAGGTCTAGGACTCGATACGGGCTCAGCATGCTTTCCGTCTTGTCTTCCGTCATCGTTACTCCTCAAAAATAATAAAGATACTACTCTGCTGTTATAGCTAGATGAAATCACCGCTTATCTATAAGCCACCTTACAATTCAGGCTAGCCCGGAAAGCGTGTTCTTATCCAGACTGTTTCAAATATAGAAACATTATAATATGCAAGAGCTTTCTGATAAAGTATACTTTTCAGGAAAAAATGTCAAGTTCAAATGTGAAGGATAAGTTCCTATCGGTATATTTACGACTGCCAGCATTCTGTTATAATGTTTCAAGATGTCAGATATTATCGAAGGCAGAAATCCGGTGGTGGAGTCGCTCCGGGCGGGGCGACCTATCAACCGCATCCTGCTGTCCAAAAATGTCCAGCGGCACAGCGTCATTGCGGAAATTCTGCGCCTTTCTCGTGAACATGGTATCCCCGTAGAATATGTTGACGATGCGGCAATACTTAAGTACAGTCTCACGAGCGCGAGCCAGGGGGTTATCGCTCTCGCCGCCGCTAAAGACTACATATCCCTTGACGACCTGCTAAGAATTACTAGAAGCAAGAATGAGCCGGCGCTTTATTGTGTTCTTGATGGCATTGAGGACCCGCAGAATCTGGGAGCAATTCTCCGCACGGCAGATGCCACCGGTTTTCACGGCGTCATTGTGAGAACCCGACGAGCAGCTGGTTTGACTGCCACTGTTGCCAAGGTTTCAGCGGGAGCCATCGAATATGTCCCTGTAGCGCGCGTATCGAACATCTCTAGGTCTCTGGAAATATTGAAGATTGCGGGAGTCTGGGCCATTGGAATCGACATTCGTGGCGAGCAGAAATATACGGAAGTCGACTACAAGATGCCAATGGCACTGATTATCGGTGGTGAAGGCAAAGGTGTCTCCGAGCTGGTGCGCAAGCGTTGTGACGTGCTTGCCCGCATTCCGATGAAAGGACGAATCAGTTCTCTGAATGCTTCCGTTGCCGCGGCGCTCGTGATGTATGAAGCCTTCAGACAGCGCAGTCATCCGTAAATTATGACTAATCCTTTTGCTTATAACTCCGTACAACCACGCTTTGATGTCAGGCAGTTGCGGCAGAACAAACACTGGCGGCATTATACTGTTGATTTCCCCATTGCTTTTCCTGGGCTTTATCAGGAAAGTAATACCGCCATTGGGGAATACTTTCAATCACAGGCTTTACATAAAGCACCACTGGCAATATTGATTCATGGCTGGGGAGACCACAGCACTTTTCCCATGCATTTTCTGGCGCGCAATCTGACGCGAAAGGGAATTCATTGTTTCGTTCTCTACTTACCTTTCCATTCACGACGGCTCCCCAGAGAGATGAAAAAACGCAGTCCCAATTTTACTCAGGAGGAATGGTTTGACGGCTATAGAATTGCAGTCACCGATGTGAGGCAGATTCTTGACTGGGCAGAAAATCGAGATGAGATTGATAAAAAAAGGGTAGCGGTAGTGGGATTGAGCCTAGGAGCCTTTGTGAGTTCCATTGCTATGGGAATCGACGACCGCATAAATGCCGGGGTATTCATCGTCAGCGGCGGTAATTCCGCGAAGATTCAACAGCACAGTCGATTCGCCAAGTTTCGAAAACAATACCGCTTCGAGCAGAAAGACTATGAAGACTATCAGAAAAGCTATGAGCAGTATCTTCAGGATGTGGCTGTTAGAGGTTGGGAAAATATAGAGCCAGCCCGTCAGAGTTTCTTCATCGACCCACTCACTTACGCTTACCGGCTGAAAAAACGTCCGGTCCTTATGATAAATGCCTTGTGGGATGAGTTCATCCCCAGGGAAAACACTTTGGAATTTCAGAAAGCCTGCGGAGGATGTGAGCTTATCTGGTTTCCCACCAGTCATGCCACCATCTGGTCGTTCTATTCACTGATCGCCAGACGTATATACCGGTTTCTGCATACTGCATTACACAGCCTTGAAGATGTGTGACGAGCATAGAATCAGGCTTGAGCCGTATTCATCACAATGGTATAGTAATTGAGAACTTGTAAATCTACCTGACTTTGGGGGAGTGCTGGAATTGGCAGACAGGCAGGACTTAGGATCCTGTGCCGTAAGGCGTGGGGGTTCAACTCCCCCCTTCCCCACTTGCTCCATAACAAACTGATATACCAAGCTTTTTCCCGCGTGAACTATAACTCCGATTCCGTATGTTATTGGCTCTGCTATCTCCAGTAGATATTCAACTCCGAAAGAACATATCCAGTCCGCGATACTGTGCAATATTGCTACATTAAAGTACGTATAACAGCGTATACTCTTTCCCCAAATTGCTTATATATACGAATACCTTTTTTTATTATAGGGTGATTATAATAGCAAATTAGGGCAGATGTGACCGCCAGGGTAATGTGATTGTATTGTTGACATGGTGCTAAACGGCTTAGTTCCATAATGGTAAAGAATTCAGACCTCGGCGGGAAATTATTTACTATGTTCTGCAGGCACTGAAGTTAATCCAGGACAGGAGGTTTACATGGCGCGAGGACGAGAGTTAACCCGAAGGGATTTTCTCAAGCTTTCTGCCGGGTCTACAGCGGCTATGGGATTACTACTGTTTAAATTTCCTAACTTCGAAAAATTATTTGCCGCTTCGGTTGCCGAAGTGCCGGTAATCTGGCTTCAGGCGGGAAGCTGTACTGGGTGCTCGGTATCAATCCTCAATAGCCTGAGCCCGAAGATACAGGATGTATTGGTCAACCAGGTGGTTCCGGGCAAACACATAAGCTTGCGCTACCACCCCACGGTGATGGCGGGTCAAGGCGAGATAGCACTGAAGGCGATGGACGATACCGCTAAAAAGAAGGGCAGTTATGTGCTCGTGGTTGAAGGTGCTGTTGCTACTAAAGACAGCGGTATCTTTTGTGAAGTTGGAGAGATGAGCGGTAAGAGTATGACCGCAATGGAGAAGGTAATCTCACTAGGACGAGGTGCCATGGCTGTGATTGGACTCGGTGCTTGCGCCTATGGTGGTATTCCGGCCGCAGCACCCAACACTACTGGCTGTAAAGCAATAGGACAAATACTGAAAGACAACGGTGTGAATACTCCGGTCGTCTATTTGCCCGGTTGTCCGCCTCATCCCGACTGGTTTGTCGGAACGGTGGCGGCAGTACTCATCGGTGGGCTGGGTGCCGTCAAGTTGGATGATATGGGACGCCCCACGGCTTTTTATGAAAAACTAATTCATGACAATTGCCCGCGGCGCGGGTATTTCGACCAGGGGAAATTCGCTAAAAAATACTCTGAACCTTATTGCCTGTTCGAACTTGGTTGTAAAGGTCCCGTGACCCATAGCGATTGTCCGGTGAGGATGTGGAACAGTGGCACCAACTGGTGTGTTGGCGCCAGCAGTCCGTGCATCGGCTGTTGCAACCCGAGTTTCCCGGATCTGGTTTCGCCTTTCAGAAAGGTTGAGAACCTGGAGGCATTAACCCCACCGTCCTGGTTGCCGCCGATGGACAAGCAGTCGCAGGGGATGAATCCTGGGCTGGCAGCGGGTATTGGTGCCGCTGTAGGAATTGCCGCTGGCGCCGCCGCAGTGAGTATTGCTAAACGCAATTCAAAATCAGAGGCAAAGCCCAAAGAAAAAACGGAGGGCTAAATCATGCAGATAAACAGACGGGATTTTGTTAAGGGTTTGGGAGCGGGTACTGCCATTACTCTGCTTGCCGGTGCTACGAGCACGAAGAGTGTGCTCGCGGCTACTGGAGATGTGGCAGGGAAGAACGATAAAGCCATGCTCTATGACGCTTCAAAATGTGTTGGCTGTCGTGCTTGTCAAAACGCTTGCAAGCAATGGAATCATCAGCCGGCAGAATCTATTGGTTATGATGGAATATATGATAATCCTCGAGACCTCTCACCTGATACATGGACGCTGATTAAATATACAGAATCTGCCAAAGACAAGGAATTGCTTTTCTGCAAATACCAGTGTATGCACTGTACACAGGCCGCTTGTGTGAAGGTTTGTCCCACTAGTACTTAGTTGCATATATAGCTATACATAACATTGGTCATATGTTATACTTAAATCATGCGTAAATCGAGTATCGTGATAATGTTGACCAACGAAGAAAAACAGAATCTGGAAGAGATCAAGC
>Ga0214474_1000048_pt1 | contig 65766 bp, 54 predicted proteins | sample RVTome_2_FD_187335 | JGI IMG/M metagenome (GOLD analysis project Ga0214474, IMG submission 187335) | Soil microbial communities from uranium-contaminated site in the Upper Colorado River Basin, Wyoming, United States - RVT95D214 HiSeq ... | reverse complement strand
ATTGCTGGTGCCGGTGATGGTGTTATCGGTCGCGGTAATGGTATCGCCTGTCCGGGTCGTGGTAATGGTGATATTACCGGACCAGACACCGTTAACGAAGGCAGCAGATGTCGGCGTAATGGTGCCGGTGAGATCGCTGAAAGAGGCGGTGCCGTTATAGGCCGTGACGGTCGTCCCGATGGCGTCCACAGCGCGGACGGTGATGGCGAAGGGGATACCGACCGTCTGGTCGCTGATGGTATTGAAGGCGAAGTGATGTAGCGGCCCGGGAGTCGGGGTTACATTAAAGGCATTGCTGGTGCCGGTGATGGTGTTATCGGTCGCGGTAATGGTATCGCCTGTCCGGGTCGTGGTAATGGTGATATTACCGGACCAGACACCGTTAACGAAGGCAGCAGATGTCGGCGTAATGGTGCCCGTCAGATCGCTGAAAGAGGCGGTGCCGTTATAGGCCGTGACGGTTGTCCCGATAGCGTCCACGGCGCGGACGGTGATGGCGAAGGGGATACCGACCGTCTGGTCGCTGATCGTGTCGAAGGCAAAAGAAAGGAAAATAATTTGAATCTTAATAGTCTTTTGAGCTACATCAGACCTTTCTCTTCCGGGGTAACGCTGGTGATAGAGTGTGACACTGATAGTGTAAATGCCCTCAGCCGAATAAATATGATCTGGGTCGGAACTCCACGTTCCAGTAAAATCATCACCTTCAGTAGGAGGGGGATCGAAGACAATCGGTGCGTCCGAATCGATTGTACCATCACCCCAGTCAATCTGTACATGGTGTTGGTCACGTTGACCAACAGGGTTAATTGCAGATACAGTACCTGATAAACTAATCAAATTAGTATAGTAAACAGTGGGATCAGAGCCAATGCCACCTGGAGGAAGATTCAATGTTATTACATAATTTGCTGGGTCATTCCTGCTAGTAATAGAAGCTCCGTTTTGATCTGAGGAAATAACGGAAGGTGCAATTGTATTGTCCGTATCATCATTTGCCAGTTGATTGCTACTGTACACCGGTGCGATGTTGGCAAGTGAACTCATTAAGACTGACAACACTACTATAAATGTTGTTATAGCACGTAATCCCGTTCGCTGATGCCATAAACGCGAAACATTATTGTATTTCATAGTCACACCCCACTTTACCAAAGTACTGGGGAAAATAGTACTATGGTTAGTTCCTAAGATATTACGATTGTACTATTTTATCACAATTATGTTCTGAGGGAATTGACGTTTACTTTACTTCTCCTAACCTTTCCTCCAATCTTTTTAGAATGAGTATGTACTGAATGTTAATGAAGGCAACATTACAAACTTACCATGTAGCTCGGGACTATCGAGCTATTCTGCCACAGCGATGCCTGTGTGATTATCGTAGTTATGAAGGCTACGCATTTCTGTGTAATTGCGGTTACAATTGTTGCTTCATTTTTAGGGATATTTACACTTGTTGCTGGTTTCAATCTGGGGGAAGGCGGTGCTTCCGCCAGTAGGGTGGCAACATTTTCTACAACTGATTTAAACGGTGCATTATCAGAAGCAGATTCCGATCTGCTCGTATCAGTAAATACCAAAGAATACGAACTGATAAAAACGAACGATCCCTTCTTTGATAAACAATGGGCATTAGAGCAGATGAATATTACTGACTTGTGGAACCTGACTACAGATAGTAAGGAAGTCGTAATAGCAATTCTCGACACCGGCATTGATTCTGATCACGAGGATCTTCAAGGCAAGGTTGTAGCAGAGGTTAACTTCACGGATAGTCCTAGCTCAAATGATATCAATGGACATGGTACTCATGTAGCTGGCATTATCTGCGCCACTGCAAATAACAGCATAGGTGTGGCTGGACTAGTGCCTTCATGCAAAATCATGAATGTTAAGGTAGCGAATGACTACGGCTTTTGCGATGAAGCAACAGTGGCACGTGGTATTATCTGGTCTGTTGACCACGGGGCTCAAGTAATCAATATCAGTTTAGAGATCAGAAATCATTCGATAACTTTAGAACAGGCTGTGAATTATGCATGGGATCACGGGGTATTAATCATAACCGCCGCCGGTAATCAGGGCAATAAATCAGCAGTCTATCCAGCCTATTATGAAAATAGCATTGCTGTGGCGGCTACGAGACCGGATGAAACTTTAGCTCCATTATCTAACTATGGGGATTGGGTGGATGTAGCAGCTCCAGGATATAATATTTATTCGACTCTACCTGGCAATAAATATGGCTATGAAACAGGCACCTCTTTTGCCACCGCTTACGTATCCGGATTGGCAGCAATACTTTCAAGCGTATTAAGTGATATGAATGGCAATGGCATGTTGAATGATGAGGTGCGTAGTGCTATTGAAAAAAGTTGTAGACAGACGAATTCTACTGGATACAACTTCGGTATAGTAAATGCGACTGCGTATATTAGGCAATTCGTAGTGACAAATCCTTAAGCGACTGAATGCTTGGCGGAATAGAAATAGTTAAACTAAAAAAATGCGCTTCAGATAATGCCTTTTATCACCTGCGCAGAACGTATCAAGACATTGGTTTTAGCTAAATATATTTTATTAATCATCCGTAGGAGTTCGTGTAGTGGACTCTCTGCATTTAATAGCACTTGGGAGTTCCGACAGTTAACAAGAGCAACATCAGGCTAGTACGGTCTAACAAGTCATCGATGAGACTTATATGCTATACTTTACTCCGATAGGTTTTCTTGCACTCATAAGACACTGATACGAAGCGAAGGAGAGGGAGCATCATGAAAAAAACCATCTCATTTGTTGTTATGCCACTCGTCGTTAGCTTGGTTATGATGATGGTAACCGCTGCAGGGGTTATTGGAGCAGGGGCAATAACCTTAAGCCCGTCATCAGGTTTTTCAGCTATCACGATCACAGGTATGGGCTTTTCTGGAACAGTCACTATCTCTTGGGACGGTACACCCATTCCAACTGTTCCATTGACCATAGTTCCCGACCCAAGTGGCAACTTCAGCGCGATTATTTCAGTACCAACACAGACCGTTCCCGGTAACCACGAGGTAAAGGCAACAAGCGGGCAAACCATTACTACGGGAGGTGATACTGGTAAGCCAGCAACAACCACTTATACCTATACGGCGTCTGCCATCTTTGAAGTGGTGGACATGACTGGGCTTGAAGGTCCGGAAGGACCGGCAGGTCCAGCTGGTGAAAATGGCGCACGAGGGCTAACCGGACCAGCTGGTGCACAAGGGCTACAAGGTGAACCCGGTCCACAGGGACCTCAGGGTGAACCGGGAGAGCAAGGACCCGAAGGGGAATCTGGGGAGCAAGGTTCGTCAGGTACAGCCGTTGCTGGGGTCACCATGAGTATAGTCGCAATAATCTTGGCGCTGGTAGCTCTGGGTTTAATGATACTTGGTAAGGTAAAAAAGTGGATTGTGGGGTAGATATTGTCGTAAAGACTTTAGTGATTTCGGATTGGTATTAGATTGCTAATTGTCAGAGATTTTAAGCGTGATTTTGTAATAAGGACGAGAGGATTTGGATCTCCGAGATGGATCAACTGAAATAGGCGATCCTAATAATCTATTTTTTCTTCCAGCGGCCGATTACAACACCAGCGATAATTAATATGGCTCCCACGATTATTAAAGGTAACATGTAGTTCTGATATGGCTTGGAACTGAATAAGTAGAGGGTTGTACTTTGATACAACCCTGCACCTATACCAAGTAATACCAATATAATACCGATAATACTCAGAGCAGCCGGCACCAGCCACCAAGGTAATTTGCGAGGAGAAAGATATTCCAGTTGTCCATTAAGCACCTTGACCTCTTTGGATGGTCCGACATGCTTACACATTACCTGGAAATAGTGGATTTTTCGCTCCTCGACTTTCTTAGGGTAGATGGTAAGCTTTATCTGAGTGGTTCCTCCGGCAGGGACAGTCACCTTGTCCTGGCTAAAGTTAAAAATAAGAGATTCCTCTGGGTCTTTGCCTTCAAGGAGGAGAACTGCGTCAGCGTTTCCTGAGTTACTAGCAGTAATACGGTACGTGCCATTGGGTCCCATGACTTTGGTGGGTGATAACTCGACTTCCCAGACGACAAAACCACGTAAAACAAGCATAGCCGCGACAACTGTCTCGTCCTGGGGGTTAGCCTCGGAGACTGCTTTGACTCGAAAAGAATAGCTGCCGGCCATCGCCTCAGCTTCCTTAGGTGGATGGATGGTCAGCTTTGATTCGCCTTGGTCGCGGGGGAAACAAGCGAAGGTAGGGATTGAGAGAGTCCACCAGGTGGGGTCAAGTCCTATAACTTTGATATGAAAACGATCAACAATGTTACTGAGGTTGCGGATCTTCAGAATAATCTCCATGGATCCACCGGGAGCTGTCTCTAGCTCGGTAGTAGATAGGCTGAGGCCAATGTTTGCCGACGTCCTGTCTTGGGACGGGAGACCTTCAATATTGTCTGGATCTTTTCCTGTTTTCATCTGCGTACCTCCGTGGTTCGCTTCTCGCAACCAAAACGATACATCAGGCGCTAAGGGATGGTATATATTAAAGAATTGTATAATACATTCATGCAGTGATACCGATCAAACAATAGACGTAGGATTATGGCTAGCGCAAAATTATAGAACGGATAACACGAAAAGTCAACCTCGACGGTAATCACTTTCCCAGATTACCACGCTTAAGTGTCCTCTGGAAAGTACGTTTATCACCGGAGCTATAACTTATTCAAATTCGAGTTCGGTATCCGAGAACAGTTAATAGATAGCTTTATCTAATTAAAACCGGCTTTTGAATGTATTCTTCCAGACCAATAAGTTGCCCCAATTGTTCTCTATCAACGCTATTGAGTAAAGCTTCTTGTCGCGTAATTCGTTTTTCCATTACCAATTTAGCCAGAGCTTGATTTAATGTCTGCATCTTTTCTTTTAACCCTAGTTGGATAGCGTTTCTTAGGTATTGCGTTTGTCCCTCGCGAATGCTATTTCGAACAGCGGAATTTGCTATCATAACCTCGCATGCAGGTATTCTCCCCCCATTAGTGCAGACCAAGAGAACCTGTGAAAAAACAGCCAGTAAAATTTGGGAAAGTTGAATCCTTATTTGCTCCTGTTGTCCGTGAGGGAAAACATCGATAATGCGATCAATAGTCTGTGTGGCATCATTTGTGTGGAGTGTTCCCATTACCAGGTGCCCGGTTTCAGCAGCCGTTATGGCTGCACTTATTGTCGCAAGATCGCGCATTTCACCAACAACAAGCACATCGGGGTCATGTCTTAATGTGTTTAACAATGCTTCACTAAAAGACTCAGTGTCCTTACCAACCTCTAACTGTAAAATAATTGATTTCTTGTTTGGATGTACATATTCAATAGGATCTTCCACAGAAATAATATGTCGACTATCATGTTCATTAATATAGTTGACCATAGCCGCGAGTGTAGTCGACTTGCCACTACCAGTGGGTCCCGAAACCAGGATCAATCCCTTTCTAAAACTAGTGATCTCTGAATATATTTCTGGCAATCCCATAGATGATAGAGGAGCTAAATCTTTAGCTATTGTGCGAAACGCTAAACTCAGTGATCCTCGTTGTATCAAGGTATTAACTCTGAATCGGCCTATTTCAGGAACAGCAATAGCGAAATCGAGTTGTCGTTTTGCTTGTAAAATCTGTTTTTGCCTCTCGCTAGTAATAGAATCAAACAATTCCTGTAGCATTTGAGACGTCAGGAATTCCTCCTGATTTAAGGTTTTTAGCCTGCCATCAATGCGTAAAATAGGATAGTTGTCTGCATTCAGATGCAAATCCGAAGCACGCGACTCAACTGCATACCTTAGGAGTTTATAAATGTCCATAATTATTTAAATTCAGACTATCTCCAGATTAGCGTCATAACCTTTCAAATATGTTTATTCTTAACAATCCTTTTCAGACCTGTTCACTAACTTAATCCTATTCACCTCAGCCTTTAACCTTTCAACATCATTCTGGGTAAACAGCCTCCAACCGTTCCTATCCCTTATTCCTACATCAGAAAAACGGCCTTCCCGAATCCAACGCAGCAAGGTATTTCTACTGGTTCCTGCCATCTCACAGGCTTCGGCTATCATATAAAAAGTCTGCTGGTTAAGTATTATTGGCATTTCCAAGCCCCGTCATTATTTCAGGATTTATATTCGAGCACTTTCCTGGTGTTTACGTTCCTTGCGAGTTTGTTGTATTACGTACAAATATACAAGAACACATCTGAATATATTCAATATATATCGTGAAGGTCGGCACTACAATCCACAAAAAATACTATTCCAGCATAGTAAAATAGTACCAAGTGGTTACCTAAACACTTAGACTCCTACGTATGAAAATGAAGACATCCCATTCTGCTTTATCATAGCCGTTGTTTTTAGATACAACTGTGATTTATTCTTGGCAAGTGTTTTTGATCTAATCAAAAGCTCTGTACCATTTAGCACTCATCTCAATGTTTGTGCATTGGCAAGAAGACCTGAATCTATATTCTTAGTCGGGGTGAAAGGATTTGAACTTCCGATCACCTGAACCTCATTTGCTCTCGGAAAAAGATGGAGATCGCTTGCCTCCTTTAATTATTCAATATAAGTTTAAAACAGCTTTTTTATGAGAACAGTAGAGCTCGGTTCTGTACGGTCATGATGGGGATGTTGCATCCACAATACACTAAATCAAATATTCTTCAAATTAACCAGTCTGATGAGATGTGACAGGAAAATCTGTTAATTTATCTTTCAGGAAAAAGTCTTTGGTATAGCGTTGTCTGAGGTAACATGGCATAATTAGGGACAAATATTATTACGTGATGTACAGGATGAAAATATAAAAAGGAGAGAGGATGCAGAGCTCAATTCGCATAGATAGGGATGTTACGATTGAGGTACGTGACGGTACAAAATTGCGGGCAGATATTTACCGTCTCGATGATAGTCAAAAACACCCTGCTATCTTTATCCGTACACCTTATAACAAGCTAAGAGCAGCGGGATCGGTTGGTTATATAGATGTACTGGCGGTTGCCGGGAATGGATATGTTGTTGTTGTTCAGGATGTAAGGGGTAGGTTTGCGTCGGAGGGAGAATTTCGCCGGCGTGATTTATCGACGGTGGAAGGAATCGATGGCTATGATTCAGTTGAATGGATAGCGAACCAATCCTGGTGTGACGGGAATATAGGTACTGCAGGTGGTTCTTATCTGGCACAACTTCAGTGGCAAACAGCTATGGAAAATCCTCCCCACTTCAAAGCGATGGCTCCAATGATAAGCGGAGCTTCAACGAGACAGGACCAAACCATGCTGGCTGGCACATTGAACCTGTATAGACTAGCATCATGGGTACCCCAACAAGGACTGGATGTCCTTAATAAAATGGAAAAACAAGGTAAAGATGTATCGCAAGTACGGAAGATACTGCTACATGCCCTTACTAATCCTCAAGAAACGTATAACTTTCTACCGCTTAAAGATTCACCTTTAGCTCAATTTGAAGGCATGGGTGAAAATATGTGGAAAGAAGCCCTCGAGAATGCGCATCGGGAAACAGCACAACCATATGTGGATTATTGGCTTTACGAAAAAGTGACCGTTCCTTGCTATCATATGGATGGTTGGTACGACCACCATTTATGGGCTACATTCCATAATTTCAGAAGCATGCAGGAAAAAGGAGGCTCGCAACGTGCCCGGACCGGTCAGCATGTACTTATAGGTCCTTGGTTGCATGGATTACCCGATAGTGTTGTAGGACAGTTAAACTTTGGCACTTCCGCCAGTGGTCCGGCTGCCGTGAGTGATTACACCATAGCCTTTTTCAACAAATATTTACGCGGTATGGATATTAAACTTCCGGTGATAAGATACTTCGTCATGGGTAAGAATACTTGGCAAAACTCCGATGTCTGGCCTCCGCCACATACGCAGATGCAAAGGTTTTTCCTTCACAGTAAAGGTCATGCTAATACTTCAAATGGCGACGGCTTGCTCAGTCGGGAGGAACCGCAGGTAGAACCACTGGATGTGTTTATCTATAATCCGCACTTCCCCGTACCCACTACAGGTGGCCGACTCGTCAATCAAACTGGGATGGTGGGTGGTCCCATAGACCAATCTCATATAGAGAAGCGTCAGGACATTCTATGCTATAAAACGCAAGAATTGAAGGAGGATACCGAAGTTACTGGTCCATTGGATTTACACCTCTTTGCCTCCACGTCAGCTAAGGACACAGATTTTACTGCTAAACTGATAGACTTCTATCCAGATGGTCGCACGTTTAATATTGCCGAGGGTATTATACGAGCCCGCTTCTGGAAATCTGTGTTTAAACCAGAGCTAGTAAATCCCGGGGAAATCTATGAATACACAATAAATATGGGAAGTGCGAGTAATGTCTTTAAAAAGGGACATCGTATTGGAATTGATATTTCAAGCAGTAACTTCCCTGCTTCTGATAGAAACATGAATACAGGCAACCGGCTGGGGGAGGATACCCAAGGAATTCCAGCAACTCAAAATATTTTTCATCAATCACGATATGCTTCTTATATAGATCTGCCGTTGGCATAAAATTGAACAGGAACATGGTTATTAAATTTCAGACCTATCAGTTGAGCTTTTGCTCGTTTACTTGGCGATACCTTTGGCTTGTTTTGCGCACTAATTATCTAATGAATTTTTCATTGACAGTTAAATGCCAACGATATAGAATCAAGCAAAATCAGAAAAAATGAGGATTTACCTATGGCAATTATCAGATGTACAAAATGTCACATAGTAGTGCTTGATACTATGGGAAGTATTCAAAGAGACGTAACCTGTACCGAATGTGGCTCTCGTTACAGGATAAAAGTTGATGGTGACAAAATTGTCTATTTCGGTAAGATTAACGCAAATGGGAATGTTGAAGAATTGGAGTTAGAAGCTGATACTGTCCAGCTAAGTTCGGTAATATATCAAAAAACAGGGAAAATCGCCCGAATTATCTTAAATCAACCCGAACAACAGAATAGAATAAATGCCAATACGCGGGTCGATATTTTAGAATGTATTCGGATGCTGGAGACTGACGATAACGTTGTCGTGGGTATTATTAAAGGTAACGGCGAGGTTTTTTCCGCTGGTAACGTGTCAAATGCCGGCGATTTGCGTTATGGTTTATCAACAAGACCGGATGGAAGAGTTCGCCGACCATCACAACGAGCCAGGTTGTGGGTAGGTAGAGATGAGAGAAGGTTTATCAGCAGGATAAGTAACTGCTCGAAACCACTAATCTGTCAGGCTCACGGTTGTTGTTTTGACGATGCACTTGAAATCTCGATAGCCTGCGATTTGACTGTTGCTACCAAAGACTGCCTTTTTGGTCACCCGGATCTCGAACAAAGGCGACGTTTCGGCGGCATGATAGGTTTATATGGAATGAGAGAGGTGTCTTTAATAGGCGCAAAAAAAGCAAGGGAATTGCTACTTCTCGGGAACACGATAAATGGAAAAGAAGCGGAAAGAATTGGATTAATTAATTATGCTGTATCCAAAGAGAAACTAGAGCCAAAGGTAGAAAAAATAGCCAGTGAAATTGCCTCATTGCCCAGAGATGCCATCTTCTTAGGTAAGGAAGGCACCAAAATAGCATTAAGTACTTCTGAGCCCAGCCTATTGCAAAACGTTGTTATGAGAGCTTTGGGTTCTCATGTCCGTATCGAGGCAGATGAACAGGAAGGTGTCAAATGACCATTATTAGATGTTCAAGGTGCCGTATTGTAGTACTGGATAGCAATGAAGATGGCGATAGAGAAGTTCAATGCCCCGAGTGTGGCACCAAATACAGGATAAAACTAGAGGAAGGCGAAGTTATTTATTTTGACAAGCTTGATAAGATAGCTAAACCTAAGGAGCCTTAATATGAAAAAAATAGTAAAGAAGCTGGATACAGCAATATACGAAAAAGAAGGAAAGATTGCTCGGATAATACTTAATCGTCCTGAAAAACTGAATGCCTTGAATGCTAATCTGAGGTGGGATATTGTCCGCTGTATCGATATGATAGAAGAGGATGATAACGTGCTGGTAGGCATTATTAAAGGCAATGGCAGGGCTTTTTGTTCGGGAGGTGATCTGGGAGGAGTATATTCGCGTTATGGTGCCGGCGAAAAAATGCCCGATGGTAGTAATCGCCGTCCTTCACAACGAGCCACTATTTCGGTAGATGAGTCTAATGCCAACTTCGTCGATAGAATTGCTCATTGCTGGAAACCAATGATTTGTCAGGCGCACGGATACTGTCTGGGTTGGGGACTGATACTAGCCGATTCTTGTGACCTTACCATCGCCGCCGAGGACTGTCAATTTGGACACCCGGAACAGAGGCAGTCTTTCGGCGGACAGGTCGGTATACGTGATATCCTGATCCTTGGACTTAAAAAAGCCAGGGAGATGATGCTATTGGGTTACAGAATAGACGGAAAGGAAGCGGAAAGAATTGGGTGGGTCAATCGCGTTGTGCCTGCCGACCAATTAGAGGCTGAAGTAGAAAAGATTGCACATGATATTACTCTATTACCAAGAGATGCTATTGCCCTGGGTAGAACTGCAACGATGATGGCTGTAGATACTTTAATGCGTGGTTCTGGAGTTCCTATGCATGCTATCAGCCAGAACATACGCTTTGAACCGGACGAATTTAATTTCATTAGCAATAGAGCTAAATTGGGAACCAAAGAGGCGATTAAGGCTAGAGATGCTCGCTGGGAAGCACCTAAAAACCAGCGGACAAGTAAGTCCCAAAAGTGAGGACGTCATGAATAAAATGTTGGAAGGGATCAGGATTATAGATTTGGGCATGGTCCACGCCGGAGTTGCTTCCGGCTATATGTTGGGCGATCTGGGAGCGGATGTAATTAAGATAGAGGAACCCTCAAGAGGTGATAGTGGTCGCGGTATGACAACATTGTTTGGGGCACAAATGGTGGTTAAGGATCACCCCGTTCTACCCGAACTAAGCAACAGAAATAAGCGTAGTATTGCGCTCGATTTAAAAAAAGAAGAAGGTAAAAGGATTTTTTATCAACTAATAGAAAAATCCGATGTATTCGTGACCAATTTTCATCCCTCTGTTCTCAAACGATTAGGAGCGGACTACAAAGACCTGATTAAATATAATCCCAGGATAATTTACGCTATTTGTTCTGCATATGGGATTCGAGGTCCAAAAAAGAATGTCAGACGGGGTTATGATCCGATTGGATTAGCCTATTCGGGAGCGATGTGGGGAGTTGGTGAAAGAGATAGTAAAGAACCGCAATGGATTGTAGGGGGGTGGGGAGACCAATCAGCAGCTGTTTTCACAGCATATGGAATACTGGCAGCATTATATCACCGCGAAAAAACCGGAAAGGGACAAAAACTGGAAACCTCTCTTCTGGGAAGCGCTATTAATATTCAGGCAATGGCTTTCAATGCTGTAGGTTTGGGTGCAGAAGGTTACAAGCGGCAGGCACGAAAACGTGCTATCAATCCTATGGCTAATCACTACCGTTGTGCTGATGATGAATGGATACTGCTCTGTATCAACCAGTCTGATAGATTCTGGCATGAATTCTGTATTATCATGGGGCTTGCTGAATTAGAAAAGGACCCCTTATACCTGACAGAAAAAGAGAGAAGTAAGAATCGTATGGAGCTTATTGGGATTTTAGATAAGATTTTCAGGGAAAAAACACTAGCGGCGTGGTTGAATATTTTTGAGAAAAACAAAGCATCTTTTCCTTATAGCCCCATCAACAGATGGAGTGACCTACTATCCGACCCTCAGGTGATTAAAAACCAGTACCTTGTTGACTTCAACCACCCATCAATTGGACCTGTCAAGCTACCTGGATTCCCGGTATTATTCTCTGGAACCCCGGCTAAAATCGAAAGACGGGCACCTGAACATGGCGAGCATACTGAAGAAATTTTACTGGAGCTTTGTGATTTTTCTTGGGAAAAGATAGCAGAACTAAAAGAACATGGGGTGATAAATTAGGTCTGTTATTTAAAGGGGAGTCTAATGGCTGAAGAATTCGAGGAATTGAAAGACTCTGCAGAGGGTGCAATCACTCGGGAGGGTCTTGCGGCTCTACAAAAGCGTATAGAGATCAGTATCAAAATTGCCCACGAACCACCATTACCGGGTAAACCCGACCTTGAAGATATGCCGGGTCACGAGTTTGCGAGCCGCGATGGAATAAGGAACTATGCTGAGGGTTTGGGTGACCGGAATATTTTATACAGGGATGCTGATTATGCAGTAAAAACAAGATGGAAAGGGTTCATTGCCCATCCAACCATGATGCTCTATATGGGAGTGCCAATCTTATCTCGACCGCTAACTCGTGAAGAGAGAGAGGCAGGGAAAGGTGGTGGCCTTCCTGGTGTGCATTCCATATACGCAAACGAAGAGATAGAATGGTTCCAACCTATTTATGAGGGTGACCGCCTCACGGTTAAGGCGGGACTGGCTAAAGCTGAGTTGAAGGCTAGTGATACCGCGGGCGAATCTGTTCACCAAACAACCGAACGAGTCTTCAGAAATCAGCGTGGAGAACTGGTTGGACTAACCCGGTCACTGGCGATTAGATATGTACGTTCTAAAGCAAGGGAGCGCGGCAAGCACCGTGAGTTTCAAATTCAAAAATACACTCCTGAAGATATGAAACGTATTGATGCCGATTATGAAAAAGAAGAGATTCGTGGGGCAAAACCGCGGTATTGGGAAGATGTATTCGTGGGCGATGAATTGACTCCCGTTGTTAAAGGTCCTTGGTGTGTTACCTGTTTTATCGTATTTCATGAGGGAACAGGTCATCGAGGACCATTCCACAGAGCTCATTCTCTTGCCTACGAATATCGTAAACATCACCCTCAAGCTTTCCCGTACAATCAATATGGTTTTCCCGATACCGTCATGAGAGTCCACTGGGATCCAGCAATGGCTCGTGTTACCGGTCTACCCACCACGTATGACGCTGGTGTAGAGCGCATCGCGTGGGTCTCACATTTAGTGACGAATTGGATGGGTGATGATGGTTTTTTAAGGAAGCTATCCGTAAACATGCGCAATTTCGTTTTCACGGGCGATACGGTATGGCTGACAGGGAAAGTAGCAGATAAATATGTTAAAAACAATGAACACTTCGTAGAAATAGAAATTCGTGGTGCAAATCAAAGGGGAGAGGACACTGCACCTTCGAGGGCATGGGTCTTGCTTCCTTCACGCGCTGGCGGACCAGTGAAGGTGCCAACAAAGGTTCCGAAAAACGTATCGCCATACGTTTAAGATAAAAGTCTTCAAACCCTCCAATTCATAATTCTCAAACGGATATTCGAAAAAGGAGTTTAGAATACAGAATGTATCCCAACCACAGCCCTGATATCACCGATGAATTAAGCTCTTATATATCAAGGAGTGGTGACATAGAGCTTCCGGATGAAGTGATAACCAAAGCGAAGCACCACATTCTGGATACCTTATCATCAATTGTTTACGGGTCGAGACTCAAACCTGGTCAGGTCGCTAAAAAGTTTGCCGAAAATCAAAAGGGAATAGAAGAAGCACAAGTAATTGGTACTCCGATAATCACTTCTGCAATAAATGCCGCAATGGTCAACGGTATCATGGCTCATGCTGATGAGACTGACGATTTTGACCCGAGGTATCGCATCCATCCAGGGGCTTCAATAGTACCTGCCGCACTGGCAATAGCAGAACGAGAAGCAGCCGATGGCATGAGCTTTCTCAAGGGTGTCGTGGTTGGTTATGAAATTGGATGCCGCATTGTTCAAGCGCTCGGACCTGACAGCTTAACAAAAGCAGGTCGTTCAACCCACAGTATCGGAAATAATTTTGGCGCTGCTGTCGCCACTGCTTCTATACTAAGGTTAAAGACTGACTTAGTCAGGTATGTATTATCTTATACAGCACAACAGGCTTCCGGGATGCTCTACTGGGCTCGTGATGGAGAGCACATCGAGAAAGCCTTTCTATTTGGCGGTATGCCAGCACGAAATGGGGTGACTGCGGCTATCTTCGGACAATTGGGGTTCACTGGCGTAAAGGACTCATTCAGTGGAGAAAATAATTTCTTCATGTGTACCTCACCGGAAGCAAAACCAGAATTGCTGTTAACAGGACTAGGCAGCCAATATGAAATTATGAATGTCTATATCAAGAAATTTCCTGTAGGGGGACCGATACAGGCATCTCTGGATGCTCTACTCCTGTTGATAAAAAAGCATGGCATTAAAGCTAGTGACGTTAAGAGTATTAGTGTACGTGTCCCCAGTAGTCGAGTTGTTGATAATCGGGAGATGCCAGACATTAACCTTCAATACCTGTTAGCCGCGGTTTTAATTGATGGAACTCTTACAACAGAGGCCGCTCATTCTTATGAGCGTATGAATGCGCCGGAAATAGCTGAGGTGAAAAAGCGGATAACCCTGACAGATGACCCTAGTTTGAGCATACCTGGTGCAATGCGTCAAGCTAAAGTGGAGGTTGTCACATTTGGAGATTCAAGATTCAACGAGCATGTGACCCAGGTACGCGGCTCGCCAGAAAATCCGATGACTACGAAAGAAGTAGAAGAAAAAAGTCTGGATTTACTAATCCCGGTATTGGGTGAAAGTCATTCCCACAATTTGATTGAACAGATCTGGAATCTAGAACAAGTGCGTAACATGCGCGAATTGCGCTCCTTACTTACGGCATATTGATTACGGAGGTGTCACTTGGCAGACGATGTGCTTCTTCTCGACAAATTAGAGGGTATAGCCATAATCACACTCAACCGTCCCAAGAAATTGAATGCACAAAACCGAGCCCTTCAGGTAAAACTTGATCAGGCTCTTACCGAGTTAGAGCGTGATCAAAAAATTAAAGTAATCATCATCACCGGCAGTGGCGACAAAGCTTTCTCAGCCGGTGCCGATATATACGAAATGGTCGAATTTTCTGGCAAAGAACAAGAAAAATATTCTTCTTTCCTAGCGGATTGGACCTGGCATTTGGCGACATGTAAGAAACCCACTATTGCCGCCATTAATGGACTAGCATACGGCGGTGGTGCTCTACTTGCTTCCCTCGTTGACATTCGTCTGGGTTGTGAACGAACGAGTTTTAGGTTTCTTGCGGCGTCAGTTGGACGGGTAAATTCTACCTGGAGTCTACCTATTATTGTTGGTTGGCCAGTGGCTAAAGAACTTTTGTTTACCGCCCGCATAGTGGAAGCGAATGAGGCTTTAAAAATCGGATTGCTTAATAAACTATTCGCTTCTTCAGACCTGATGAATGGAGCGATTGAAATGGCACGAACTATAGCTGTGAATAATCCAGAGGCGGTTCGGGGAATCAAAAACATTATGATTCGTGATATTGGGATGAGCTGGCAAGAGATGTTGGCTAATGAAAGACAGATAGTTTCACAGACTTTAAAGGTGCCACCACCACAAGAGAGTTTTAAAAATTTCCTAGAACGTAAAAAATAATAGGTTTTATTTACTTACGATACACAGTTATTAAATATTAGTGAATTTCTTAATTGCATCCATGCATCAATAGGAAGGGGGAGTATTATGACAGGTCCTTTAGATGGTCTTAGAGTTCTAGATTTCACGCATGCATTAGCCGGGTCATATGCCACTATGATTCTAGGAGACATGGGGGCAGACATAATCAAGGTTGAGCCACCTACAGGCGACCGGGCACGACTGCAAGGACCAAAGTTTGACGATGTCAGTACCTATTTTTTCAGCATAAACCGTGGTAAAAAAAGTATTATTATCGACCTCCGTACTGATGCCGGTAGAGAAATCGCTCTGAAGTTAGTCAAACTAGTGGATATCGTGGCAGAAAATTTTACTCCCGGGACAATGGACAGGCTGGGATTGGGTTACGATGTTCTGAGAAAACAAAATCCAAAGATAATCTATGCGGCACTTTCCGGGTTTGGGCAGACAGGACCTTATCGCGATAAGCCAGCCCTGGATATAGTCGTTCAAGCGATGGGTGGGATAATGAGTATGACTGGACCTGAAAATGGAGAACCAGTCAGAGTAGGGGTATCTATCGGAGACATTAGCGGAGGTTTGTTTCTTGTTATTGGAATTCTGTCTGCTATGATAGAGCGTCAGAAAAGTGGCGTAGGTCAGATGTTAGACCTCTCCATGTTGGATTGCCAGGTGGCGATATTAGAAAATGCCTACGTACGCCATTTTGCTACAGGTGAAGTACCTCGTCCTATGGGCACTAAACATCAGGTATCTGCGATTCATCAAGCATTTCCCACTAAAAATGGTCATATTGCTTTTACCGTTGGTGGTCTTGAACAATGGACTGTTTTTCTTGAGGTGATCGGTCGACTGGATATTCTGTCAGAGGTGAAATATCATGATCGCTATTCAAGAGCGCAGAATATGAAAGAACTGGAGCCTATTATCATCGAAGCTTTAAGTCACGGTACGACTGATGAATGGATTAAAAAATTTGAAGAGGTAGCAATACCATGTGGTCGTATTAATAATATTGCGCAAGCATCTAAAAATCCACAGTTGTTGCATCGTAACATGTTCGTTGACCTCCCCTGTCCTGTAGCGAAAGGGGGTGTCTTGACAGTATCAAACTCTCCTTTCAAATTATCTCGTACCCCTCCTCAAGTAGTAAAAAGTGCTCCGAATTTAGGACAGCATACTGATGAAGTTTTATCATCACTGCTCGGCATGAACCAGGATATTATTAATTCTTTGAAAGACAACGGTGTGATTACACGTGGAGAGACTCCGCTATAAATTATGCTCAGGCTGATGCAGTAATAGTCATTTGGAGTATTAAATATTGTCAGTAGCCAATAAATTGAATTGATATTGGGTGTAATGGAACTTTGCAAATCTGACAATTATCTCGTTATGTTTTAGCAATTTATAATGCAGGCACATAATTATCCATTCTGTTTACAGTAAGTTCAGCTGGTTAACCATCTATTCGGCATAGGTAGCCTGTGGTGACGTTGCTAAAGCACCGTTTCAGGTTACTGCGTAATACTCTCCGACCCTAGGACTTGTACCTTCGGTACGCTTCGTGAAAACAGAGGCGCTGATGGTTGACATAACTATAGTTTTAAGCACGACCCCGCCTCTATTTATCCTGTTTCTAGCGGTCTATTAAGCCCATTATCGGCGATATTTCGGCGATTTAGCTTCATGGTCAGGGTGAGAGGATTTGAACCTTCAACCACCTGATAAAAGCAAGGTCTTCAAATTTTAAAAATTTCAGTTGACATCTGAAGCTAGAATCAGTTTAAAAACTATTCAATTTTTAAATAGTTTGGTTGATATCGTTTAAAAAATCAGGTTAACAACTGCTGTAAAAATAACCGTGGCTCTGAACCCTCAGAGCCATTATCAGCCGGTCATCAGTTGCCCTCGTTATCACGAGGCATTCTTAAATCCGGAAAAACCGGGTAGTTTTAACACCATTTCGAGTGGCAGGTCTATTTCTTCTGTTCTTCCGACTTTTGTGCTTTTTTTACTAATACTTGCTTCTTGGGCTTTTTAACATTTTTTCTACCTTTAGTACCCACTCTATACCTCCATCTTTAATGTATATTCAGGGATTACCTACACATTCTCTCCAACATTCGCTGCAAATTGATTATAGTCTTTTTCTACTGATATTAAAACCTTCCTTGTCCAGGAGAAACTACAATAAGGCAAATAATCATTTAGTTTAGTTATTTCTCGATAATCTTAATCATAACGTTTCATGCGGATTATTAAATGTACTGGTTTTGATTGATGTCGGATACCACATGGTACTATCAGAGCAGAGGGCAGATACTAAGTGAATTGCGAAAAAAATTATTTATCGTTACCGAAAAAAGATTTGCAGATACGGCTAATTTTAGAACATTTGAATAGGTCTCTTGACACCTCATTCCTGTTTACGTCACACTGCCATTATGGCTGGTAATTACCAAATTATAGTTGTTGGGGCAGGGGCGGCTGGCATGATGGCAGCAGGACGGGCGGCGGAGTTGGGTGCCAACGTGCTTCTCCTCGAAAAGATGGAACGCCCTGGTAAGAAAATACTTATCACTGGCAACGGACGCTGCAACTTATCAAACAGCCGGGATATGGATAGCTTCATCTCCCAGTTTGGTCCTAACGGTTGCTTTCTTTATAGCGTGTTTAATAGGTTCTTCCGTGATGATTTGCTGGTTCTCCTGAGGCGTTATGGAATCGAATGTAAGACCGAACCGGATGGTAAGGTCTATCCCACCACTGATAATGCCCGTGATATCGTGCGCGCTTTCGAGCGTTACATGACTTACAGCAAGGTAACCGTACAGTTCGGTGTGAGTGTGACCGGTGTATTGGTGAAGAATGGTCGGGTGTCTGGAGTACACACAACTGCCGGAAATCTGCCGGCATCTGCGGTTATCATCGCCACTGGAGGTTCATCTCATCCGCAGACTGGTTCTACAGGCGATGGCTTCTATATTGCCGCGACACTCGGTCATACGATTGTCAAATTACGACCGGGTTTAGTGCCACTAGTCGTCACTGATATTGAACAGGCTAAACAGATGCAGGGCGTCAGTCTCCGTAACGTGCGTGCAACCGCATTCCAGTGTCCAACTGGGAAAATCGACCTCTCACTGATTCCCAGGGTGGATGTGGGGCGGGGTATCACTGGTAAACGACCGAAGTTGCCCGTCATCGAGAGCCGTACCGGGGATGCTATCATTACACATTTCGGTCTCAGCGGTCCTATCATACTGGAGATGAGTCTTGCCATTGTTGACGCACTCGACAATGGACCTGTCAGTGTTTCTATCGACCTCGTACCTGGCAAGGATAATGACACGCTCCGCACAGAACTGCAACAGACGTTCGATAGGCACAGCAAGCGCACCTACCAGAAAATCGTCAAAGACTTCTTGCCACAAAAGCTCGTGGAACCGTTTGTCGGTATGACCGGTGTGCCGCCTAATAAACCAGGTAACCAGATTACACTAGAAGAGCGAGAAATCCTGTTGAACCTGCTGAAATCATTACGATTCAATATTAAAGGCGCCTATTCCATGTCGACGGCCATGGTGACGGCGGGTGGTATTTCGCTCAAAGAAATTAATCCGCGCACGATGGCATCCCAACTGGTAGAGGGGCTTTATTTCTGTGGCGAGGTCATGGATGTGGATGCGGGGACTGGGGGATTTAATCTACAAGCCGCTTTCTCAACAGGCTATATTGCAGGAGAGAGCGCTGCGTCCGTTGTTCTCATAAGACGTTGATGCCCCACTCTTTCAGGACTTCCGTGAGGGCACCTAACGGCAAGCCCATGACATTGGAGTAGTCACCCTCAATTTTCTCAACGAGCACCGCTCCCAATCCCTGAATGGCATACGCGCCCGCCTTATCCAGCGGTTCGCCGGTTTTCACATACGCTTCTATTTCTGATTTTGTCATCAGCTTCATGTAAACAATAGTTTCCACGCTTCGTGAGACGGCTTTATACGTGCATGTGTCAAGGACAGTAAAACCTGTGATGACGGTGTGCGATTTACCACTCAATGCGGTAAGCATTGATCGGGCTTCACTTTCTGAATGTGGTTTGCCAATTATGTGACCGTCGATAATCCCAAAGGTATCTGCGGCGATAATAATAGCGTCAGGATAGCTACTGGCTACTGATTCGGCTTTCTTCAGAGACATTTCTCTGGCAAGCCGGTGCGGTTCCTGTCCTACGAACTCAGTATCTTCCCGCACGTGGGTATCGACTGTGAATTCGAGACCAATCTGTTCCAGTAATGCTTTCCGGCGCGGTGAAGCCGAAGCCAGAACAATCCTTTTCATACACTAATCCTGGATACCACGAAGATAAAAACAAACGGACAATGGCGACTGAACGTAGTTGGGCATTAAACAATTATAACATCTCCGGGTAAATTTGAAAGATTTGGCACGATTATAAATGTAATCCTTTGAGGGATAAAGAGCAGAAGAACAAAAGAGGGAACCTACCAAGCAATCGTGATGGAACCAAGCGGTTCAGATGACTCGTTAAGAACTTTCAGAATAGCTACTATTTTACGTTCCGTATCGGAGGTAGAACCCTGTACCACACAGCCCTCTCAAAAATCTCTGAAATAATCTAGCGCCATTATACCATCCCCTACCTGAATAGTTTAATAGCTCATTTATCATGCTTAAGTTTCTCTCGTGTGTGATATATCCGCATGATAGTCCTGCAGGGATTTGACGTCAGATTTACCCTCGAGGTAAGCGGTTATACCTTTTGCAGCAGCCATGGCGGCAGCCAGTGTCGTGATATAGGGTACTTTATACTTTACAGCCGCCTTACGTATGTATGAATCGTCGTACTTGCTTAGTTTCCCCGCCGGGGTGTTAATTATCAGCTGAATTTCCTTGTTCTTGATGGCATCTGTGATGTTTGGCCGCCCCTCATGTTCTTTACGTATAGGCTCAGAACGAATGCCCTGGCTGGATAGACAAGCATGTGTACCAGCTGTGGCTTTTATCCTGAATCCCAGGTTTGCAAACTGACTGGCTATCTCACCTACCGCTTGATGGTCCCGTTCCGAGACGGTGATGAGCACAATGCCTTTAGTCGGAAGAGGCGTGACCGACTCCTGCGCCTTCCAGAATGCCAAGCCAAAGGAATTGGCAATGCCTAGCACCTCCCCCGTGGATTGCATTTCCGGTCTCAGAAGTGGGTCAACTTCGGGGAACATGTTAAAAGGGAAAACTGATTCCTTCACACCGAAGTGTGGTATGTGTTGTTTTTTGAGGTTGAGGTCCTTGATTTTCTTGCCCATCATTAGTTGTGTAGCTAAACGCGCCATAGGGACGCCACATACCTTGGAGATTAGCGGAACAGTACGAGAGGCACGCGGATTAGCTTCAAGTACATAGACTACGTCCTGGCAGATGGCGTATTGTACGTTCATGACACCAACCACTCGAAGCTCACTGGCGATGCGTTGTGTGTACTCTTCGATTGTGTCAATGTGCTTCTGGGGTATGCTTACCGGCGGGATGACACAAGCAGCGTCACCCGAATGAACGCCAGCGAATTCGATATGCTCCATAATGGCTGGAATGAAAACATCTTCCCCATCAACAAGGGCGTCAGCCTCGGTCTCAATAGCATTCTCCAGGTAGCGTTCAATGAGAATAGGGCGGTCCGGCGTTACCGAGATAGCAGCACTCACATACAGTTTTAGTTCTTCCGCATCATGGATTATCTCCATGCCCCGTCCGCCGAGGACATACGATGGACGAACTATCAGTGGGTAGCCGATGCGCTTTGCTACGATCAGTGCCTCATCAAGGTTGCTGGCACTATCTGATTCCGGCATGGGGATACCGTACTTTTTCATCATCTGTTTGAACCGACCTCGGTCGGAGGCAATATCTATTGAATTTACCGATGTACCCAATATATTAACGCCAGCTTTTTCGAGTTCTGCCGCTATATTAAGCGGTGTCTGTCCACCAAACTGTACAATAATCCCGAGAGGTTTCTCTTTCTCATAGATGTTCAATACATCTTCAACTGTTAATGGTTCAAAGTATAGCTTGTCGGACGTATCGAAATCTGTTGAAACTGTTTCCGGATTACAGTTGATCATTATTGTCTCATATCCCTCGTCTCGCAGGGCGAATGTAGCATGAACACAACAATAATCGAACTCTATCCCCTGTCCTATACGAATAGGACCGCTTCCAATAACTATGACCTTCTTCTTTTCAGAAGGCTGCGTCTCATCTTCCTGCTCGTAGGTGCTGTAGAAATACGGTGTACTGGCATCAAATTCAGCAGCACAGGTATCAACAATCTTATAAACGGGTTGAATATTCCAACTGCGACGCAGCTCCCTTACCTGCTCGTGACGCCTATTTGTTAAAGCTCCTATTTGCTCATCGGAGAAGCCAAGCCGCTTTGTCTGCCATAAGAGTTCCGGAGTCAGGAGCTGAGACAGAAGTGTCTGTTCCATATCTACAATGTTCCGGAGCTTGGTAGTGAACCATAAGTCGATTTTGGTGTGTTCTGTAATAGCTTCAGGAGTTATTCCTCTTCTTAAAGCAGCCATCATAGCCCACAATCTTAAGTCATTAGGCTTTAGGGGATAAGAACTAATATCGGTTGCCAGCTTCCACTTGGGGTCTTCCCAGTTGAGTGATCTCCTGTTAGACTCTAGAGAGCGTACCGCTTTCTGGAGCGCAGCTTCAAAACATCGGTCAATAGCCATTACTTCGCCTGTAGCTTTCATCTGAGTACCGATAGTACGGTCGCTAGCTGTAAACTTCTCAAATGGCCAGTTCGGAATCTTAACCACCACGTAGTCCATTGCTGGTTCAAAGGAGGTCATTGTTTTTCCGGTTATCTGGTTTGGAATTTGGTCCAATGTCTTGCCCACAGCTATTTTGGCAGCGACACGGGCAATAGGATAACCGGTAGCTTTACTCGCCAGGGCTGAGCTACGGCTGACACGAGGATTTACTTCAATTACGTAGTACCGACTGCTCTTCGGGTCGAGGGCAAATTGTACATTACAGCCACCTTCGACACCCAGAGCCCGGATAATCTTGAGGCTGGCTGTCCGCAACATCTGATATTCTTTGTTAGTTAGTGTCTGACTTGGAGCGACGACAATACTATCACCAGTATGTACTCCCATCGGGTCGATGTTTTCCATATTGCAGACAGTGATACAGTTATTAGCAGCATCCCGCATCACTTCATACTCTATTTCCTTCCAGCCACCTATCCAGCGTTCCACCAGCACCTGGTTGATTGGGCTGACCGCCAGGCCATTAGTCACCACTGCTTCGAATTCCTCCCAGTTGTGAGCCATCCCCCCACCAGTGCCCCCCAGGGTAAAGGAAGGGCGGATTATCAGTGGCAAGCCTATTTCTCTGGCGGCTTCTTTTGCCTCATTCAGTGTATTAGCACTGGCACTTTCCAGAACTGGCTCTCCAATGCTAATCAAGAGTTTTTTAAATAGTTCTCGGTTAGAGGCGTTTCTTATTGTCTGTATTGGCGTCCCCAGCGGCCTTACATTGTATTTATCAAGTACACCGACATCAGCCAGTTCATGAGCTAAAGTAAGCCCAGTCTGACCACCAAGCGTAGGTAGTAATCCATCGGGGCGTTCTCGCTCGATGATACGGGTGAGTATCTCTGCAGTCAGCGGCTCAATATAGACAATATCGGCGATACCCGGGTCGGTCATGATAGTCGCCGGATTGGAGTTGACAAGGACCGAGATTATCCCTTCCTCCCGCATTGCCTTGCACGCCTGGGTGCCAGCGTAATCAAACTCCGCCGCCTGCCCGATGACGATTGGTCCTGAACCGATGATTAGGACCTTAGACGGCTTCAAATTCCCCATATTTATTTTGACTCCTTTACTATCTCCAAAAACCTGTCAAAAAGGTAGGTATTATCTAGGGGACCAGGAGAAGCCTCGGAGTGATATTGGATAGCAAAGATAGGTAGTTCTTTATGCTTCAAACCTTCCACTGTGCCGTCATTCAGGTTTACATGGGTGACTTCCAGCCCATCCCTGAGAGTGTTTGCATCAACGGCATAACCGTGGTTTTGAGCCGTGATATGGATTCCGCCAGTCGCTAGTTCACGGACAGGATGGTTGCCGCCGCGGTGGCCAAACTTTAACTTAAAGGTGGTAGCACCAAAAGCGCGCGCGATAAGCTGGTTACCGAGGCAGATACCCATAATCGGCTTCTTGTCAATAAGTTGCTTGATTGTAGCTACTATATAATCCAGTAACGCAGGATCACCCGGACCGGGTGAGAGTAGAATGCCATCCGGTTTTAAGGAGAGGATTTCCCCAGCCGACATAGTGCAGGGCACAGCGGTTACGCTACAGCCCAGGCGGTTCAAGATACGCAGGATGTTATACTTCAAGCCACAGTCTAAAACAACTATATGATATATTAACGCTGGGCTTTCTGGTTGCCACTGGTAGGAGGCTTGAGTAGTCACTCTTCTGACAAAATCAATGGAGCCATAGCTAGGCATCTTGTGTAACTCCTCCAGAGCCTGCTGCGGAGTTTTATTACTGGTAATCATTCCCATCATTACCCCGGCTAAGCGTAGCCGGCGAGTTATCGCCCGGGTATCGACGCCGGTAATTCCAGGAATGGTGCTTTGTGCTAGATATTGGTGAATGGTCTTTTGGCTCATATAATGACTGGGCTTCAGGCACTGCTCTCTGACAACAAATCCCTGAACCTGTATCCTGGCTGATTCAATGTCCTGTTCATTAATGCCGTAATTACCGATGAGAGGGTACGTGGGAACCAGAATCTGCCCTGCATAAGAGGGGTCGGTCAACATTTCCTGATAGCCAATCATACTGGTGCAAAATACTACCTCACCACAGGCGTCAACCTCAGCACCAAAGGTATAGCCATGATAAATTGAACCGTCTTCTAAAACTAATAACGCTGGCTTGCTCATAAAATTCCTTCCAAGCCCTTTTGCCTGTTCTTATCGTGAAATACTTTTTTCAATAACTATCTATTATCCTTTTAATCGGTTGGTAATTGGCAACCTTCTGTCTCTACCAAAAGCTCTAGGAGTTATTTTTATTCCTGGTGGTGCCTGCCGGCGTTTATATTCGCTACTATCCACAAGCTTAGCAGTTTTCTGCACGACGGTTTTGTCAAAGCCTGAAGCTATTATTTGTTCTACAGACTTATCATCCTCCACATATGCAGTAAGTATTGGGTCGAGTGTTTCATAAGGAGGAAGACTATCTGTATCCTTTTGGTTGGGACGCAATTCTGCGGAAGGCGGTTTTGTAAAGATCGATTCCGGTATCAATTCATAACCCGCCATTTCGTTACGATGCCGAGTAATTTTATAAACCATTGTTTTGGGCACATCTTTGAGAATAGCAAAACCACCCGCCATATCACCATACAACGTGGTGTAGCCAGTGGCGTATTCACTCTTGTTACCCGTAGTCAGCACGAGCCAACCGAACTTGTTGGAGAGCGCCATCAGGAGATTACCTCTAATCCTTGCCTGAATATTCTCTTCCGTAGTATCGTTTTGCATACCGTCGAATTGCTGAGAAAGTGTGCTCAGGTATGCGTTATATACATCTTCAATAGGAATAGTAAGAAGTGGGATCTTCAAATTCACTGCTAACTTCATAGCATCAGTCCTGCTCCCTTCTGACGAAAAGCGCGATGGCATGGATACCCCAATAACATTTTCGCTTCCTAGAGCATCGACAGCGATTGTAGCCACGATCGTAGAATCTATGCCACCTGATAATCCGATAACTACCTTTTTAAAACTATTCTTATGTACGTAGTCACGGGTACCCAGTACAAGCGCACGGTAGACTTCAGCCGGGAGTTCAAGAACGTCAGGCTGCTGTTTTTTTTGCAGGCTTTCGCGAGTGGGAAATGGTGTGTGAGAAACAACAATGCGGGTCTGTTGCCACTGCTTTTGCTCAGCCAGTAAGATGTCTTTTCGCTGGCGCGGGTCGTGTAGACGAGTTCTGAAAACTGACTCCACGTCCAGGTCGGCAATAATCAGGTCTTCTTCGAATTGCTTACCACGCGCAATAAGAATCCCTTTCTCATCCATAATGACGCTGTGACCATCGAAGACAAGCTCATCCTGCCCACCGACGGCATTATTGTAAGCAAATATCGCCACCGTATCTGAAGCACGTGTAGCAATCATTCTCTCCCGGAAGGTACCTTTGCCAGCATGGTAGGGCGAGGCACTGATATTCACAATGACTTCAGCACCAGCATTTGCCTGAATGGTCGCTGGTCCCGCTTCATACCAGATATCTTCACAGATGGTAATACCTACTGCTACGCCACCGATTATAAATACAGGGCAATCTTTTCCAGCACGAAAGTAACGGTTCTCGTCGAAGACACCGTAATTGGGGAGATAAATTTTATGGTAGACACCACCTACTTTACCTGAATGAAGAACCGCGGCGGCATTGTAGATATCACCATCGGCATCCACGAAACCGGTGATGATCGTGATGTCCTTTGCCGCCTCAGCGATTTTTTGTAGTGAATCCAGATTCGCTTGAATAAACGTGGGTTTGAAAAGGAGATCTTCCGGCGGATAACCACAAACGGCAAGTTCCGGGAACGTGACAATATCAGCACCCGCAGAACGGGCGGTATCCACAGCTCCCAGAATCTTTTTTATATTGCCGTCGAAATCGCCGACAATGGTATTAATTTGCGCCATAGCCATCCGCAGACGGCGCATATTAATCCCTCCTTCTGATTTCAGATTACTATCTCTTTATAAAATCGGTAGATACCTGTCGATCTCATATCCGGTGACCTGAGTACGGTAGTGGTCCCATTCAATCTTCTTATTGGTGATGAAGGCGTTAAAAACATGCTCACCAAGAGCTTCCCGCACCAGCTTACTTTTCTCAGTTAACTGGATAGCCTCAAACAGACTGGAAGGCAGAGTGCTGATACCACGCTTCGCTCGTTCGGCAGCATTCATCTCGTAAACGTTCTCTTCAATTGGTTCAGGTGGTGTGAGTCCTTCTTCTATACCCTTCAAACCCGCCGCTAGCATCACACTGAAGCACAGGTACGGATTGCAGGCGGGGTCGGGTGAACGGAACTCGACCCTGGTCGCCTTTTCTTTCCCGGGGCGGTATTCCGGCACACGGATGAGGTCACTGCGATTACGTTTTGCCCAGGATAGATAGACAGGCGCTTCGTAGCCGGGAACCAACCGCTTGTACGAGTTAATCCACTGGTTATTAACGGCAGTGATTTCCGGGGCGTACTTCAAGAGACCGGCAACGTAGCTACGTGCGGCTTTAGATAGATAGTACTTTCCCTTTGGGTCGAAAAATGCGTTCTTATCGCCCTTAAAAAGTGACTGGTGAACGTGCATACCACTACCATTAATGCCAAAGACAGGTTTGGGCATAAAAGTAGCATAGACCCCATGATTGATGGCAACTTGCTTAACCACTAAACGATAAGTCATCACACTATCCGCCATGGTTAAAGCATCCGTATAACGCATATCGATTTCATGCTGACTGGGAGCAACTTCGTGATGTGAATATTCTACTCCAATACCCATTTGTTCCAGGGTGAGGACGGTTTCACGCCTCATATCTGTGGCGGCATCCAGTGGGGTCAGGTCGAAATAGCCGCCGGCATCAAGAAACTCTGTGCTTTTTGAATCTCTAAAGTAGAAATATTCAAGCTCTGGTCCGACATAATATGTATAGCCCAAGTCTGCCGCCTTTTTCAGGTTTTTCTTGAGGACATAACGGGGGTCGCCATCAAATGGTTCACCACCGGGCTTCAGGACATCGCAGAACATACGGGCGACGGCATTATGCTCGCGGGGACGCCATGGGAGAATCTGGAAAGTATCCGGGTCGGGCATAGCGACCATATCGCTTTCATCGATACGCGCAAAACCTTCGATTGATGAACCGTCAAAACCCATACCTTCTTCTAGCGCGCCCTCAAGTTCTTCGACGGTGATGGCAAAGCTCTTGAGTATGCCGAGGATATCCGTAAACCACAGACGGATAAACTTGACATCATTCTCCTTTGCCATTTTGAGTACATATTCTTTGCTTTCTTCCTTCTTCTTAGCTGGCATTGTTATAACCTCCTTCAATTTTTTCAGATTGCTAAACGGCATTGCTGCCGGAATCGCCAGTCCGGATGCGGATGGCATCTTCTACTGGGATGATAAATATCTTCCCATCTCCTGTTTCGCCAGTGCGGGCACCTCTCACAATTGCATTCAGAACAGGAGGTAGGTCTTCATCCAGAACGACTACTTCAATTTTTAGTTTCGGGAGAAAATCAACACGGTACTCTTTTGTACCCCATTTCAAGGCAATTCCTTTCTCTTTACCTCTTCCACCAACTTCGGTAATAGTCATTCCGTAATAACCAAGGTCTTCGAGTGATTTTTTAATTGGGATAAGCTTTTCTTCCCTTATTATCGCTTCAATTTTTTTCATCGCAGGGGTCCTCCATAGGCGCGTTCACCATGTTGTGAGATATCCAGACCAACTGATTCCTCTTCACTGCTGACACGCAAGCCAATGGTCGCATTCACTACCTTGCCAATAACCCATGTCATCACAAAGGCGAATGCCCAAACAACGATAATACCAATTAGCTGAAAGAGAAGTTGTTTTGGATTACCGTAGATTAAGCCATCTTTACCTGCGGAATTAACGGCGACGCTGGAGAAAATGCCGGTTGCCAGCGCACCCCACGTGCCACCCATCCCATGTACCGCCCAGACATCCAGTGATTCATCAATCCCGGTCTTTGCGCGAAATAACATCATATAATAGCAGAGAATGGCAGCGCCGGCGCCGATTGGTATACCCATAATCGGCTGGACGAAACCTGCCGCAGGAGTTATTGCTACCAGCCCTGCCACGGCGCCGGTGACGACACCAAGCAGGGACGGACGGCGGTAAATCCAGGAGAGTATCATCCAGACTAAGGCGGCCGTTGCGGCAGAGATGTTCGTCGCAACGAAAGCGCTGGAAGCCAATCCGCCGGAAGTCAGGGCACTGCCGGCATTGAAACCAAACCATCCAAACCAGAGAATGCCGGCGCCGAGCGCGACCATCGGTATGTTACCCGGTTCCATCAGCTCCTTTTCTTTGAAGCCGCGACGGGGACCGAGTAAGAGCGCCAATGATAATGCGGAAACACCCGCCGCAATATGCACAACTGTACCACCTGCAAAATCAAGTGCTCCTATTTGTGCTAGCCAGCCACCACTGCCCCAGACCCAGTGTGCAACCGGGGTGTATACAAAGGTGAACCATAAAATAGAAAAAAGCATGAGTGCACTGAATTTAATACGCTCTACTACGGCGCCGGTAATAAGCGCTACGGTAATAATGGCGAACATTGCTTGATATGTCATAAAGGCGAGGTGGGGGATGGTAGTGGCATAGACGGAGGATGGTTCTTGTCCGACACTTGCTAATCCAAAAAAGTCCAGACCGCCAATAATGCCCGCCTTGTCAGGTCCGAAGCTCAAGCTGTAGCCATAAATTACCCAGAGCACACCAATAAGACCCAGGCAGGCGAAGCTCATCATGATGGTGGAAAGGAAATTTTTCCGTCTAACCAGTCCGCCGTAAAAGAATGCCAGCCCCGGCGTCATAAGGAGGACCATCGCCGCCGATATCAAAACCCAGGCAGTGTCGGCGTTGTTTATGGACATCCATCACCTCCTATCAGGTTAGATGTCTTAACTTTAACGGGCAATTATTACGGCAGTATTACGGGGGTGTTACAGGTTAATTACGGTGGGAGGATTTCAGTGATGGACAGTTTTCAGATAAACGAAATTAATACCGGTTTGTAGGAACCATAAACGACCGGCATCTCAGTCGCTGGTATGTTATCAGAGAGCGGGCTAATTTTTAACTGAAACCTCGACCGTGCTCTGCCGTGCAATAGCGTATTCTGTGCCGCCTTTATTGATAAAGACATGCATCAAACCCAGAACCTCATATCTCCCGTTCGTCAATTTTCGGGTGTCCCATTGCACAGCGAAATTTTCCGACTTATCCTCAGATTCGCCGATTTTAATCCAGGTGCTGGTACCCCTCTTGCGGTAGTACCAGGGATTGGCGATTCTTAAAACAGGACCGGACAATTCCAGTGCCTTAAGCTCCTGCTTCAGAAGGTCTTCGTCAAGCATTTCGCGTAATCTTATCGTGCCGGAAAGTTTTTTCAGGGTTTCGGAAGGAACAATAAAATTTGGTCCCCAATCGTATGACACATTTGCCCTCCTTATCCTATTGTGGTGTAGGCATTTTTATTTTAGCGAAGAATTATTACAGCAGTATTACGGGGGTGTTACAAATACAGGCGAGATTGATTTTCAGGCTTTCTTTACAAAGCGGTAGCCGATGTTGCGAACAGTCTCGATGTAGGTGTGGGCTTCGTCTTCAATTTTACCGCGTAGCCTACGGATGTGAACGTCAACGGTGCGGTCGCCACCAAAGAAGTCCTCTCCCCAGACTCCATTCAGTAGTGCGTCCCGGGTGAAGACGTGGCCGGGATTCGTTGCCAGAAATTTAAGGAGTTCGTACTCGCGGAACGTGAGCGATATCGGTCTATCACCGATATGGACTTCATATCTAACAGTATCGATGACAAGATCGCCGGTAGTAATTTGTTCCGGACTGGCGGTTTTCTTGTTTTTATTCAGGAGGCGTTTTACCCTGGTGACAACCTCATCTGTGTTTACAGGACTGAGCACGAAATCATCGATAGTGCCATCGAGATTGAGCACCGTTTCCATTGAGGTAATAGCAAGTACAGGGAGCTTCTTCTCCTCCCGCAGGTACCGACAGAGACGTTCGCTCTCTGGAATACTGCCAACTTCAATGAGGAACAAGTCGGGGGGACGCATTTTAACTTGTTGTAGGGCGCTATCGGCGCTAGCTACTATACTGCACGTAAAATTGTTAAGGCTGAGCGCTGCGGTCAGTTTGCTTGCCTCTCCGCTCGGTTTTGCCACCAGTAGAATTTGAAACAAAGTGCACCTCAATAAGTTTATAGATGGCCGTAAGGTCAGAGGTATTTGGGATAGAGTATGGTGAATTTCTCCTTTAAAATGTCTGCTGTAATTGTTATCGATAGGGGTTTGGTATAATTACTTGCTCCTTTCAGTGCATATCCAAGTTATATATATCACTCTTCTTAAAAAGAATCACCTCTCCTACAGAGTAGCGAGCCGGTATGTATTTTTCAATGTAACCGAGTACTAATCGTCATCATCTTCACCTTCAGGGATAATGCTGGCATATTCCGCTGTCGATGGATTGGCTGGTGTTTTGGCTGCGAGGATATCAAGCTTAACCGCCTGCACCTTTCGATAAACATCTGTATAGTCGCTTTTCACGCCATCAATGGTCAGAAGCTCATCTATCTTTATGCCGAAAAGGCGTTCGTTTTCTTTCAGATAAGGAAGAATTAAATCCCAATCCTTCTTGCTTAAAATCACAAACTCACCACCGTTAAGCTGTTCGCCAACAACTTTTTTATGCGGGTCTCGTAAATAGATAGCACCTCCTGATGCTAGAGAAAATAGATTGGAGCCCGAATATGGTGTATCTTGAATAACGATATTTCCATCACGGTTAAAAGCAATGCCGTTCATAATGACAAAACCGCCACCATTCAGCGGGTCGCCTGCCATAAACGACTCCGCCAGGTAGTCCAGACACGTACCGTTAATTACGACACGCGGTCTTCCTACGGCGTTGATTAGCGGCCTTCCGGCGGCATTACCCATGATATATACATCTCCGCCTTTGGCGCCATACATAAATGTTTGTCCGACATCTCCGTAGATGACCAGTTTGCCACACTTCATAATCTGCCCCACTTGGTCCTGGGCATTGCCATGAACGTAGATTTCAAGTCCATCAATACCGGAAGCCAGATAGTCGCCAGAGCTATCATAAACATCTATGCGTGCGCCATCCGAATTTGCTGACAGACCACAACCGCAAAAACGCTGACCCTTATAACCGTAGGCAATGAATTGTTTCCAACCCAATTCATAAGCCGCAACGATAAGGCGCGCATCGCACTCTTCACCTTCCGGTGGGAATTCCTTGCCATTTAAGACCAGAACTTTTTCATTGCGATGTGGGACGCGAAGTGCATTACGAGTTCCCCAATCGATATATTTGTAGACACTTTCAGAATTGCTTTCCAATTTAGGGGTGGCACTGAAAATCTCGGTCAAACTATCTCTAATGATACTCAATACCAAACTGCGTTTTTTATCACCGACAGGCATACGTATATCGTTCAAGTAGGTCAGTACCTCAATGACCTTCGCTTTGTTATTATCGCCATCATCAGCCCGTTCAATCAGCTTCTGGCAGAAATTCTGGAGTATTTGATAAGACCAATTTGTAATATGTTTGTGGCAGAATTCCTTGAGTTCTATTGTTTCTGTTTTCTCCAGGTCTATGTTAATCCTTTTCGCTCGTTTTTCTTTCGTCTGGACACACTGTTTCAAGCTATCAGCGGTTTTAATTACATCGCCGAATTTGTTAGTACAGATGAGTTCCTTTTCGCCGTTGCCCTTATCCGAATCTTTCACAGTAAAAATGAAGGTGCCGCCATCAGTGGCACTACCGCCGCGGGCGTTCCAGTAGTTATCGGCAATGGCGCAAAATCGTTTATCCTCTACCGCAAGACTACGTAATGTAGCATCGATTGCTTGCTTCTCGGAACAAATCAAGCCAATCTGCACCTCACCATCCTGCATGGCAAATACCTGCGGTCTCAGCATGGCGGTATCGGTGATACCCATAAGCTGGAACTGTTTGTTGTAAACATCGTTGCGGGCAATAATGAAGAACCAGGGACCATCGGGAGAACCGTGCATGTGGTTCTGTTGAATATGGCGGTAAATACGTTGTTTCTCTAAAGGCAAGCGGTCGAAGTCATGCTCTGTGGTGGGAGCCATAGCTTCTATGATGTATTCCAGTGGATAGCTGAAGTTACGGTTCCATAAATCGAAGAGCTGTATCGAAACCTCTGTATCCGTAAGGAACTGAGGAAAGATATTGTACTGTTTCAAATACTCGGTTATGGAGTAGTAGTTAGCGAAGTCCCCGTTGTGCACCAGCGCCTCATCCATTCCGATAAACGGGTGAGCGCCGCCCGGGTGCCAGACGCGTCCTTTGGTGGGGTAGCGCTGATGGGCAATCCAGCCATGAGCCTTGAAGTTTTCGAGCAAGTAGTATTTTGCTACGAGTTCAGCGTACCCGACTATCTTGAGTATCATAATATTACGACCATGAGACAGGATAAAAGCCTGTTTCTCACCGAGTGAAGCATAGAATTTCTGGTTGAGATGATAGGAGTTCTGATAGATAAACTCATCTTCCGCATGACGCGGGTCCATATCCATGAGATTGTTCTGCTCCACGAAACGCTCAAGGACGTTTTTCTTGACACGGACAAAATAGCGGTAGACATCGGGCGGTTTAATATCGAGACCTTTTATCTCACGATAGTCATCCACGGTGGGAATACGGCTGGCTTGATGGACCTCCAGATATGGCTCGATGCACTCTTTCTCTACCTGTGGTCCTATTTTGAGGTCGAGCAAGGCAACTTGAAGCATATAATGGGTATCGAGGACGTCTTGAGTCACTCCCATATCTTTAGGAGATAGTCCGACGGCAGCGATGCCGCCGCCTTTACCATTACCGCGATTGTGCATCTGCACCGACGGCTCAAAGATATGACGCCCACTGATAGGAATGGAGGCAATAAAACCAGTTACGCCACAACCCCCCTCCTCTGCCGCTTTCCTATCTTCGATGTTAGAGTGCGGCAGCTTCGCTCTGGAGGCGATTATTTCATCTAGCATTTTATGCAAATTACGCATAGATTTACCTTACAGAATCAATTTCTTTTTCGGAGCCGGCTGATATTTCTTACGTTCTTCTTCATCCAGATAATCCAGGTGCACCAACAAATCAGAGCGTCCGACTAATTCTCTTATACTCCTCAGTCCGTACTGCCGAAGGAGCTCACACCACTGCTTGCGCCATGCCATATACATATTGACCAGTCTCTGCTCCGCCCACTCCTCGGTAATCTCATAACCTAGTTGGGCGTCGGTAGTGGCAATACTGCGAGCGCAACCTCTGCCGCTCTCACAGTTACTGCAACGCAAGCACTCCATCGCTACCAGGTCTGCCGTGCCGATGACACAGCCGTTAGCACCCATAGCAATCGCCTTAGCCACATCCATCGCATTGCGGATACCGCCGCTAGCCATGAAGCAAAGCTCATCCCGGACGCCCTCATTTATCAGGAAGCGGTGTACCTTAGAGATAGCATATTCAATCGGCATAGCGATGTTCTTTTTAGCGATGTCAGGAGCAGCGCCGGTACCGCCATAGCTACCATCGAAATGAATAATATGGGTGCCGGCATAATAACTGCCTACCGCCACCATGTCCGCATCCGTAGGCGTGGAGACTTTGACCGAAACCAATGCCCGCGGATTTATCTCCTTTATCCAGTCAAGGTGTTTCTTATGGTCTTCCACGGAATATACGCTGTGGAAAGGGAAAGGGGAGAAAAGAGAATTGCCCACAACGGTCTCACGTATCTTGGCCACTTCCGGAGTAACCTTATCGCCCAGAAGGTGACCACCCAAGCCTGGCTTAGCACCTTGAGCATATTTAAATTCCACTACTGGAGCATATAATATGGTCTCTTCCCTAACGCCGAATAGACCAGTGGCGACCTGAGTAATGATATTGTCACGGTGAGGTACAAATTCCTTGGGATATCCACCCTCTCCAGTGCAGGTTAGCGAATTCAGCCTCTTTGCGGCTCTCGCTCTGCCCACCAAGACAGGCAAAGCTGTGGAACCGAAAGACATACCACCTCCGTAGCATGGCATAGAAAGCACTTTTTCCGGTCGCCCGTCACGGCGTTTATTCAAAAGTATACTCGTATCAATTTTCTCATCAGGGATATCGAGGTAATCATTCGGGTCGGGTATCTTGAAACGGATTTTGTCGAATCCTCCCCCGGAATAGCCAAGATTGTACTCAAGGTCTACATGAGGCAGGTTTCCCGTCTCTGCCATATACCAGTGAGCTAGAATCATCTCCGCAGGCCAGCGATAATCCCCAATGGTTTCCAGAATGGGATTGAGCTTTACCGATAAGGCATTCTGGGGACACTGCTTGACGCAGAAGAAATCATTAGCTTCACACTTCGAACCGATACAACGGTAATCAAGAGGGCGGATTGGTTCGCTGTAATTTTCGTATCTTATGTGGACACCGTAGGGACATAGTTTGGCACACAACCCGCAAGAAATACAGTGTGAATTTCTCCTCACTACGTATTTACCAATCGGATTGCGATAACGTGACGGAGTTAAAACCGTTTGCGGCAGTCCTGATCTCTGCTCAGTCTGACTGATTGTTCCCACACTTTTCATATTTTTATCCGATCCCGGTTACTTTTCGTGTGCCGAATAATGGTGCAAAGCTATCTCTTTCAAGGTCATCGAACCACATCGACCTACCCACTTCTCCCCGCATACGTCGGGCTTCACGGATGCCAAAAGCGCCCATTACTTCAAGGAGTTGATTATGCCAGGCACTCATGAGATTGACAATCCGCTGGCTTCCCCACTTCTGCTCTACTTCTTCCAATTTCACCGGGCAGGATTTTCCTTCCTTGCACCGGTAGCACAACCGGCATTCCAGAGCAATTAGAAGAGGCAAATCAACCGATACCGCATCTGCCCCACAAATCAGTGACTTGGCGACATGCTCTGCCATAGCAATTCCGCCAGAGAATATCAGGTTGACTCTAGACCGTATCTTGTTCTCTACCAGTTTTAGGTGGGCTTCCCGTATCATATCCTTCAGATAGCGTGGATTATCGGCATTTAGTTCCCGGCCATTATCACTACCATACAAATGGATTGTATCGACATCAGTATGAGCGAGCATCAATGCCAAGCCTGCAGCTTTTTTATCGAGCGGAATCCCCACAGAAATAAACAGCCCCGGTTTGATTTGGTGCAGTCTGGCGAATTCATGCTCAATGCCTATTTCATAGGCGAGTTCAACCATCTGACTTTTGCGAATCATGTTTGGGTAATTCTGATAATTGGCTTTCGTCAGACAGGGGACCATAGCATGAGAGTAATTTGAAAAGGAATAAGAGTAATTCTCTGGGCTGATAAACATCAGAGTTCCCAGTTCACTTGCCGCTTCAGCCATCGACAGCAGAGTATTCTCACTGAGTAAACCGAATTTCGGCTGTTGGAAGGTCACTGGCATGGGGATTTCCAAAATTGGTGGCAGTTCAGTAGCGATGGACATGTCTTCTCTGAATTCAAGCCTCATCGGGCGACGCGAAAGCTCTACCATGGTGTTGATATATTCACGCCCATGAATCCCATCTCTGGTAGGACGCACAATTTCCGACATATCAGTCCAGATAGAATCAAACCCCTCACCGGCAAAAGGCCCACGGTAGCCAGCGCCGGATACGGGAATACTACCTGTATGGGCTTGCGCCCAGGTGGAATTAATGATATCTGAAGCCCAGTAATCATCACCCAGAGTGCGGTATTCCGGGTTGATGGACATGGAGAAGATGCCTTTGGTGCACTCTTCAACACAGCGGTAACAACTCTTACAAGTATAGAGGTACTCCGGCTCTGTCATGTTGCTCCAGTGCAGGAGATTATCTTTAAAGATGTTATAGACACATCTTTTCTTGACACAAAGGCGGCAACTTCCGGCGCAATTCTCACGAAATTCCACTGTAGCATATTTGCCCACCGGCGGGAATCGTGGGTCGGCATTTTTAGTGTGGATAGCATATTTTTTAGGCACGATAGTCTCCAGATTGAGCTATTTATGAACGGGGGTAAAGACCTGCCGCTTTAATAATCTCAGGGACTTTGTCTTCCCATTCGATAGCCATAATATGCACGCCGTGCACGCCTTTAATCTCGCGGAGTTCCTGAATTGTCTCCAGGCAAATCTTAGTACCCTCGGCGACAGCTTTTTCCTTGGGAACAGCTTCCATCCGTTTGATGATGGCTTCAGGGATAGTGATACCAGCTACCCTGGTTGCCATGTATTTCGCCATCCTGGCGGATTTCAAAGGAGTTACTCCACCTAGAATGTGGACCTTCTCTGTCAATCCCTGCTCGCGAGCTAATCGCACCCATTCCTTAAACCGTGTCATATCATAAATGCACTGGGTCTGGATGAAGTCCGCACCGGCGGCGATCTTCTTGGCTAATCGGAGGACACGGAACTCAAATGGGTCGGCAAATGGATTCTCCGCTGCCCCGATAAACATCTTCGGAGCTACATCTAGCTCGAACCCGCTCATGTCCTTCCCATCATCACGCATACCTTTAACGGTGTGAATTAGGTGCATACAATCGATATCCCAGACATTCATCGCTTCCGGTTGACTGCCGAAGGTCTGATGGTCGCCGGAAAGACACAGGATATTATGGATACCAAGGGAATAGGCTCCCATAATGTCGGATTGTAGTGCAATTCGATTACGGTCACGGGTAACCATTTGCATCACCGGCTCGATACCCATCTGCACCAGATGAGAGCAGGCGGCAATGCTGGACATCCTGACAATAGCTGTCTGATTATCCGTCACATTTACCGCATCAACATAGTCCTTAAGAAGGGCACCCTTTTCCAGTATTACCGCGGCATTAGCTCCTCGAGGAGGACCACATTCGGCGGTAACGGCAAATTTTCCTTGAGCTAAGATTTGCTGTAATCTACTGCCGTTCATATCACATGATCCTCTCTAACTAGTTTTCTTGGACCACCGGCCTGGCTGGTACGCCAATCTTTCGGCGGCACATAGGTGATAAGTTTGTCCATCTGCCCAAGGGCTTTAGAACGGTCGATAATAAGCTGCCAGGCGCAATCGGTGTCAGAATTGACTTCACACTTGCCATTCCGTGAGCCACCACAGGGACCGTTAAGCAGTTTCTTGGAACAGCGACTTATCGGACAGATACCTTCGAAAACATCGAGAATGCAATTACCACACCCCAAACACTTTTCTGTAAACAATCCTTGCTTCTCAAGAATACCAATGAACGTAGTGTTCACACCCGGCAAAACAGGGGCTTTGGCAAATCGGCTGGCTACCATCTGGACACCGGCGCCACAGGCTAATGACAGGACGGCATCATTACGGGCAATAGCAAGCGCTGCTTCCTTGATGAATTCGTCCTCACATTGCCGTTCGATAGTAAGCTCTTCAATCTTAATGCGACCGCCATCTTTCTTAAATGCCAAACGCAACGCCGATGCCAGAATAGCCACTTCATCCTCACCACCGGCAAAACATGTTTTGACACAGGTGCCGCAACCAAGAATGAGGAGTTTGGAATATGGAGCTACCTTTTCTTTGATTTCTGCCAAGGGTTTCTGTTCGCCAACTATCATAATTTTCTCCAGTGCTTAAATTATGTCGCCGGATTTGGTCCCAGCACTGCTAAATCGGAGACTGTCTGATTAATGATGCGTTCGACGGCAGACTGGTCTCCATGAGGGATCTGAAAGATGTTTAGCCTCCGGCCGTCAAGACCTATTTCATCCAGCAGTTTTTTCATCCGGGCAACCCTCTTGATGGCTCTAATGTTACCTTCTATATAGTGGCAGGAGCCATCGGGACACACCATTACAATCACAGCATCGGCTCCCGCTTCGAAAGCTCGCAGGAGGAAGACCTCTCGTGTCATACTGGAACAGGGCATCTTAATACTATGAACATTGTAATCGCTACTGTTTGAACCAGTAATATTATTGAAAGCGTTAAAGCAGTGAAATACGGTAATTTGCGGTTTATATTGTTCCGTATTGACAGAGACTGCTATTGTTGACGAGGTCGTTGCTAAATTTCTAGCCATCGTATTATGCTCCAACCAATGAGTCCTGATATACGGCAAAGAGTTGCCGTTTGCCTATATGAAAATAATAAGAGATAATTACTAACTATGTCAATAGCGCATAGCTGGCTCAGTGAAGCCAGCTATGCAAGACAACGTTAAATATACATACTACGATGGGAAGTCACCGCGACTGTGCTCCATATATTTGTTGGCTGGGAAAACAAATATGCAAAATAATATTCTTGATCTGGCACAGAAAAAGACTTAGATTTGCAATCAGTCATGCATAATTCTATAATTCATGTCGACTGACATAAGTCTTCAGCTAGATGGAGAAAACCTCATGGTACTCAGGCAATTTGTTTCTAAAAAGACGCTAGTACCACAAAGACAGAAAAATACCATCCGTCGTAACCAATTAATCGAGCTACTTTACCAGGGTATACAAAAAAAGGTTACAATTCTTGCTGCACCGCCCGGTAGTGGGAAAACAACCGTGGTCACAGATTTTGCGGCTGAGGCTGATGTTCCCGTCTGTTGGTATACAATGAGTGCCAGTGACAAGGATATCCGGTTGTTACTTGAAGGACTGATTACCGCTTTCAATCAAAAATTCCCACAAATCGGTCAGGCTATCATACCAGTACTGGAATCATCGGTACAACCCGAAAAACAGGCGAATAGAATTATTGATACCCTGAATCACGAAATCAGCCTCAATATCCCCGAATATATCTTATTCGTCATCGAAGATTTCCATACATTAGAAGACGAAGATACTGCCCAAGGTATAATCAGTTACCTGATTCAAATGTCGCCTGAGAATTGCCATTTTATCGTTACGAGTCGGAATCCGGTAACTTTATCAGTTTTGTCTAAATTAGGAATGCAGCAACAGGTAATGCGGATTGACGCCCATCATTTTGCATTTTCTGCCGAAGAAATCAAGGATCTATTTATCACTGCCTTTACCAGCGTAATATCCGACGAACAAGCCGAAATTATGCTAGAAGAAACCAAAGGGTGGGTGCCGGCGTTGTTGTTGCAAGCGGTGAGCGGTAACACTACCTTTAAGAAAGAGATGCAGCATCTGAGCCGGGAGGACCTTTATACGTATCTGGCAGAGGAGGTATACCAATCACAACCGGCGAAGACGCAGGAATTCCTAATCAACACTGCGATTCTGGATGAATTGGAACCTGAATTTTGTGATGCATTACTGGACTTCCGTAACTCCGCCTCAATTCTGGAAGAACTCTACTTAAAAAATCTTTTTATGACACGGCTGGATGAGGTTCGAAAGACCTACCGGTACCAGGCTGTTTTTAAAGACTTTTTACTGCATCAATTAGAAATCACAAATCCCCAACACCTGCTTGTTTTACACTACAAAGCCGGTCTGGTTTTTGAAAAGATGCAGCAGTGGGATGAATCATTTTATCATTTTGTTAAAGCGCGTAAACCAACCGAAGCCAGCCACATCATGCTATTAGTGGGCGAAGATTATATCCGGAATGGTAAATGGTCAACAATCTTGACTTGGCTGGAATTATTACCCAGGGTGCAGGTCGTTACATCGGCCGAACTACTCCTATTACAGGCGGCTGCGCTGGTGAATCAGGGCGATTCTACCGAGGCCGCACGCATATTAAGCGAACTAATTGATAAAAAAGCTTACGGTAGCAATGCTCTATTGCAGATAAAACTACTAAACTGGCGTTGTGCTTCGCTAAGGATGATGGGACATTTCAGTGAAGCGAAGCGTGATATTAAAAACGCCATCGCCCTTCTAAACGTAAATGGGGGTTCCACAGATATTAAAGGGGATGTATACCGTCAGTTAGGTGATATCTGCGCGGAGCAAGGTCAGTTGAAAGGCGCATTGCGACATCAAAAAGTCGCCTTAAAATATTATGGTATTTCGCACGATCTCGCGTTGACTTCACAGGTGCATAACTCAATGGGCATCATCTACAAACGCTGTGGTGACCTGGAACCAGCCATGTATCATCTGGAGAATGCTCGAGAAGGCTGGCAAAAGATGAAAAATTATGGAGCGCTGTCAGCCTCACTGAATAATATCGGTATTATTTATCAGCGTAAAGGTCAGTATGAATTAGCGCTCGATACGCTTCAATCCGGGCTTGAAGCCTCGAAAAAGCACGGGTACAAACGCACCGAAGCCTGTTTACTTTTAACCACAGGGGAGGTATTACGCGATGCGGGACAATACAAAGAGGCGTTGACCAGCTTCCAGAGGGGTCTGGACATCGCCCGGGAAATAATGGAGCCGTATTTCGTAACGTATGCGCTACTAGGAATGGGAGAAGTGGAGCGATTACTCGGTAATACAGATAAAGCTGCAACATTGCTGCACGAAGCATCGATTCAGGCAGAAAATCACGGGCAACCCTATGAAAGCGCATTAATTAATATCCAGGTTGCTCTGATTGAAAATGAAAACAACCGTGCTAACCACGCGATAAAAATATTGAACCAGTGCCGCAGCTATTTATCACAGGCTGGAGACAAAAACACACTGGCTAAAGTTCATTTTTACCTGGCGCACCTTGCCTTTCTCAACCGGCACTATGACGAAATAGCCCGGCATATCAACAAACTGGAAGGGCTGATACAGGAAATTGGCAACAGCGAATTTCTGGTTCCCGATTGTAAGCATGCGATTTTGATGCTGCAATACTGCGTCAATAAAAAAATCGGCGCTACCATCTTCCCGCCAATACTGGAGAAAATCAAGCGCAGTTCATCAAGGCCGATGACTCTGGTATCCCCATTGATCAAGACGGCGGTTAACCAAAGTATTACCAGTGTTAGCGTCAGAGCTTTTAGTGAAATCAAAGTTATGGTCAATGAACGTGAAGTAAAAGAGGAAGAATGGCGTAGCTTCCGTGCCAAAGAAATTTTCATTTATCTACTCAGCAATGGTTCCGGACGAACTCGGGAACAAGTTGTCACTGCCTTGTGGCCAGATCTTAGCCCCGCTCGGGGTACCAGTAATTTTCATATCAACCTTTATCGCGCCCGGCAGGCAATTATGCCGGTCATCTTTACCCAGGACCGCGGGAAATACTGTATCAATCCGGATGTAGATATTTACTTTGACTTATTCGAGTTCAAGGAACTAGTCAAGGTTAGTAATGCCGTTAAAGGCAGTGAAAAGATCAAATGTCTTGAAAAGATCATATCACTGTACAAAGGTCCCTTTGCTAATGAGATTTATGGGGAATGGGTTGAGAAAATCCGGCAACAAGTGGAAAATGAATATTTCAAGTCTTCGTATTTGTTGGCGAACCTGTATGCAGAACAGCACGACGACTCCAAAGCCATCACCACCTTGGAACAGCTGATTAGCTTTGATCCCTATAATGATGAAGCCTACGCGCGCATGATGGAATTACAGATGGCGAATAATGACAGCTCCAGCGCTATAAGAACCTACCAGAAATACTTACATGAGGTCACGCGGGAAACGAAAGCTGTTTCTTCCCACATCAGTCAGATATACCAAAAACTACTGAATACTATGGTGTAGTTTCGCGGTATATTTTGTTCAAAACCTCAATTCTGGCGCATCCGCTCAGTTTTTAAGTTCATTTTTTTGTAAGAGCTATGTAAGAGGTCATCCTATATAATTATGTCAAAAATAAAAGGGAGATGACTCATGAAAAGAATTTTTGCTTTCGCATCACGCCATTCTACAGTAATTACCATTTTACTACTGGCGGTGTCTATTCTCGCTATCATCGTGGCTGGTGGGGCACCGGACTGCTTTCTCCCGTAGAACTTATTGGAGAGGCTTGGAGTAGTGCCAACTACTCCAAGCCTCTCATCGCGTTGTTGATTATCTATTGAAGAGAGAACAGAGCTATACAAATGAAACTCTTTTGGGAGAATGTTGCCAGATTCAAGTTTCATTATTGGTGGCTGGTGATTATCGGTATGATTATGCACCGCCTACCGTTTTTCCTGTATGCCCCATCGGACGCAATTGGTCTGAAAAAAGCTGCCATGATCGTCTCTTATCTGCTTCTCATTTTTGCGGTATCCAGGAACTTGAAAACCTGGGGATTTCGTTTGATACTGATAGGAGTATTACTCAATTTTGTGGCGATCTCCTTTAACGGCGGCTTGATGCCGGTTACGACGGAGGCCAGGATAGACGCCGGCATGTCATCGGTGGGACAGACAGTCATTGGAGGCGTCTTGCCTGAAGGCAGCGGAATTCTCCTCACGGTCGAACAGACCAAACTCTGGTTGCTCACGGATATCATTCCCTTAGAGAAATTGGGAGCAGTATGCAGTATCGGCGACTTAATTATCCTGGTCGGGATGGTTGTTTTAGTAATTCAGATCATTTACCAGTCCTATCCTCGAACTGGCATTCATAAAAAAATTCCACTGATTAATCCTATTGTTACAGAGAGTGAAAAAACATGAGTACTGTTGCGGTTGTTTCTCAATATATCCCACCTGACCAGGATATTATGGAACAATTGCGGGAAATATCCGCTTACTCGGGACAAAATTATGAAGGTGCTAACACATTTAAAAAATCTGAGGCTTTTAGCCAACTAATAATTAATCTCGTAGGGCAGATGAATGATAACGTCTGTCTGGTTGAGTATTTAAATTTTAACCAGGAATTACTCACTATTCGGTTTTTTATTGATCGAGGCAGACAACAGGTTTTAGCTGAAAGTATTATCGGAAACAGCCTCGTTACCGGTTCTCAGGGCATCGTGATTTTAAGAAATCGAAAGTCAGGCGCCGCCATGCCCAAATTGCATGACCGGCAGTTGATAAGATATTTATTATCGGGTTTAAAAATTTTAGGAACTTCCCTGTTGGACTATATTATCAATAGAGAGGGGCAAATATATAGCGCTCAGGAAGTGGGCATACTAAAAAATGGAGTTGAGACTGATAATTTAGGGGATCACTATTCCGCAATTTAAATAGTATGCAACGGTCGAGAGATGATTAAGGTTGATGGTAAATCTACATGAATTGGAGTGTTAATGAGCGAAAAGCATTTTGATATTAGTTTTAATGATTTAGCTTGGGCGGCATTGTGTTTTTATTATCGCTCTATAGCTGATCGAAAGTACTGTAAGATTATGGGCGACACGCAGTTTATCGAAAAGCTACAACAGACGCCATTTGAAATAACACCATCGGAGTTTGAGCAAAAAGCCTTGCTGGATCACGTTAATATCAGCAGCTATGATTTACTGGTTGGTCATAAAATGGCTGATGTCTTTCTGGAGAAGATAATTGGTTTGCAGCCTGATTTATCCGCGCTTCAAGATTTTACCTTGCTAGACTGCGACTTGTCAGACAACCAAATTACTGACAGAATCAAAAGAATCTATTCTATCCTATCATCTGTACCGGGTATCTGGATTACCGGTGTCTCAAAAATTGCACATCTGCTGAATAACCGGTTACTGGTGATATTAAATCTTGATATTTCTAAACATTTCGGTCTGCTTGAGAGTACTACTGGACTGATGGATTGGTACAAAATAATGCAAAACCACGCAAAACAAATCACCAAGGATTTTCATGACCATGGATACCCTGGCACACCTGAGGAATTCATTTCAGTGAAACTCGGTTACACTCAGTATGGTTGTCATAAATCCCTTGTTAAGTACTTGGATGAATATTTCTGGTTACGTTTCGCAGACAACCTCCCGATTCCCCCATTATGGGTCCCATCGGAACAGGTATTAACACGATCTGGATTCACAAACAATGGATGATACATTTTGAAAGTGAGACGGCGATGGCAGGCTTGGAAGAAAGATTAATTGATCTGGAAAACTGCATCCGACGATTTAACAAGGTAGATGAAATTATTTTCATGCTCTTAACCAATAATGGACACAGGATGACAACCTCGGATGATCTGGAAAAGTTACGGAGCGTGGTGCATGAAGTGAATGACGAAAATCTTTCATCATTTTATAATAGAATCTTGAAAGAAGTCAGGATGTCAAGTGTTTTCCCAACAGTTCGTATAAATGATTATTTCGTTTTCCTGCAACGCCTTGGTACCTTGCTTAACGAATTGACCGTCCAGGCTAATGAAACCGATATCGCTTTACGGGAAGTCATGGGCTTGCCAGCGGATACTGGTATCTGGGGCGGTAAAGGGTGGCATCCCTCAGGTCAGTTGTAGATTTATTTTTTGCATTACTAAATCTAGCAATTATTAAAACATTCCTTTTTTACCTAGTCGGGCTCTTCTTCATATTGATATTGAGCATGAGGCTGTCTTTAAGAAACGCTTCCTTGATGCTCCATCTGAAGAGAGTTGTCAAGCAGACCTAGTAATGCCGCACGGTAGTTAGAGTGACCTTCCGTTTGGAGTTTTCCGATCCGTATCCGTTTGGTCCCCAGCGGTCTCGCGACGTGGCGACGTAGCCGAGAAAACCACGGACATGCCATTCTGTGATGAGGCTGGCGTCGTTCGGGAAGTCACGGTGACCTGCGTACCACAGGAACCTCTTCAGGTTTTTGCCGTAATACTCGACGGTTCTGGGACTTTTACCCTCGGTGATTTTGGTGAGGAGGAAGGCGTTGACGAGAGATTTGAGAGACGTGCAAGCCACAGTGCTGATGGTTGACAGAACCATAGTTTTTATGGGCAACCCCGCCTACCTATATCGTGTTCAGGTGGTTTGCATGAGCCTGCAGACCCCAGTTTTCAGGCGGTCTATCAGACCTATTTTAAGCGATTTTTCGCCAATTTAGATTCTGGTCGGGGTGAGAGGATTTGAACCTCCGACCACCTGAACCCCATTCAGGTGCGCTACCAGGCTGCGCTACACCCCGATATCATAGATTGAAGGCTGAGGATTTAATAACTCCCAACGCTTAATTTTCATACATTGGGCAGTAATAGTCAAGCACAGATAAAGTGTCAATCTACGACGATGACTGCAATACAGGTGTTCGAAATGCCTCCGCTATTTGCCTTATGAGTCTGGTGGCTTCTTCCGGGTCAAGATTTCCTTCGCGGACCGAGTTTATGAGTTGAGATGTCGCTGTTATCAGGTCAGGACAACAGTTTGTAAGTGGCGGTGTATCAAAAAACCTGACTTTATTACTGCCCAGACGATCAGCCGTGAGCAGACTATCAAAGAAGATGTCGCTCATATCCTTCAGTAGAGAATCACCATCAGTAAAGAATCGGTGACAGTAATGGAGACGGCATATCGGGGGTCGGAATTCATAAATCGGGCACCTCTTAAATTGTGGTGCGTACAGTTCACATCTGACTGCCGGACAGCACCTATTCTGACAGTTTTGGCAAAGCTGTTCTTTTTCATTCAAACGGGCAAGCCCTTGAAGTACTTCCATCATCTCTTTCCCGTAGAGTGTATCCATTTCAGTATCAGTAATAAGTGGCAGTCGAATTAATTGCTCTACGCACTCTAAGAATGTTTGAATCGCTTTTGTTTTTTCCATTACTGCATTCCAAATATGTATTGGTAAATGATTAAGGAAATATTTTACGATATGGTGTGTCTAAATAAACATTTAATCTGTGATCTCGGGAGTAGTTAACGCCGTCGCGTTACGATATAATCTGCAAGATTCATTAACAATTCTTGCGTTTTGGAATTCGGTAGTTTGTTTAAGTCCTTGCACGCTTTTTTCTGGTATTCTACGGCAACATCAAAACATTCTTGAATGATATTCGAATTTCGTACCATATCAATCGCCTGCGTGATATTTTCTTCCTTATCACCGCCTGAGAAGAGACGTTTTACTGGATTATCACGAGGATATCTCTCTACAAGCATCATCGCCGGTAGGGTTAATGTCCCCTGTAAAAGGTCGGAACCGACTGGCTTGCCGACTTCCTCTGCTGTGCCGATGAAGTCGAGGATATCATCTACAATCTGAAATGCAATACCGAGGTTATGACCGTAATCATGTAGAATCTGGAGGGATTTCTCTGGAGCGCCACTCAACACTGCGCCTGATTCCGTCGCCATAACAAAGAGGGCAGCAGTTTTACAGCTAATCCGGAAAAAATAATGCTCGCGTGCTTGCTCAATCTTGAAAGCACTCGCTGACTGCGCTAATTCACCATTCGTGATAATCATCAATGTCTGTGGTAGTAGTTTAATTACATGCAGATTATCTGTTCGGGCGGTTAATTCACCAGATTTGGCAAAGAGGTAATCACCGAGGAGAACTGCCTTCTCCATACCCCAGATTTTATTAATTGTAGGTCTGCCCCAGCGGACTGAAGAGTTGTCAATCGTGTCATCATGGACCAATGTCGCTAGGTGCATTAGTTCTACAGCCATCGCGAGCGGAAGAAGACGGGGAAGGTTATAATCGTAAAATTTGGCACAAAGAATAGCCAGTGCCGGACGGAGTCGTTTCCCCCCACCTTTCAGCGCGTAACCGAGCAGTTCGCCGAGCCAGGGAGAATCATTGATACCAATACCCCGCAGTCCTTCTTCAACCTCGGCAAGATCGTCTTTAATTGGCTCGTAGATTTCGCTTAACTGCAAAGTTCTCCCTTCATCGCTGTTAATGTCCCAATTTCTGCATTTCTCGTTCTACGATTTCATCTTCCAGTTTGGTGAAAAGTGGTTGTGGACTGAGGAGGACTTGACCTGATTTCGGTATCTGTATCTGCCAACCCACATCCTCCACTTTACCCTGGAAGCCCAAATACTCATGTAGTTTCTGCGAACTAAAAGGGAGGAAGGGGTATAGCATTGTCTTCAGCGCAGAAATGGTTCGTAAAGCTATAAAAAGGGAATTCGCTGCCTCTTGTTTATCTATCTTAAAGGTTTTCCACGGAGCCTTTTCATCGAGATAGCGATTTGCCTCATGTGCCAGGTCCATTGCGCGCTTTATCGCCTGTTTGAAGCTACAACGGGCGAGAAGCCCATCCACTTCAATAAATATAGCATCAGTAAAAACGTTAAGCTGTTGGCTGGTGGTATCGACTTCGGAACTCGTGGGTACTTTGCCATCGAAATTCCTATAAGTAAAGGTGAGAACCCGGTGCACTAGATTGCCGTAGGTCGCCACCAGTTCATCATTATTACGTCGGACAAATTCCCGCCAAGAAAAATCAGTATCCCCTGTTTCCGGCATGTTGATGGATAAAAGGTAGCGCAGGGGGTCAGGTTCATAGTTGTCCAGATAGTCAGGTAACCAGACCGCCCAGTTTCGGCTCGTCGAGACCTTCTTCCCTTCAATCGTCAGGAATTCGTTAGCTGGAACATCATAAGGCAGATTGAGCCCTCCATAACCCATAAGCATCGCAGGCCAGATGATTGTATGGAAAGCGATATTGTCTTTTCCGATAAAGTAATAAGTACGGCAGTCATGCTCCCAGAAATCCCGCCATCTGTCTTTATTACCACTGGATGCTGCCCATTCTTTACTTGCAGAGAGATATCCGATGACTGCTTCAAACCAGACGTAAATTCGCTTATTTTCAAAATCTTTAACCGGAATGGGGACGCCCCATTCAATATCACGGGTGATAGCCCTGTCTTTCAGTCCGTCTTCTAGGTAGCGTGAAGTAAAATTAAGGACGTTCTGACGCCAGTGAGTCTGTTTCTTAACCCAGTCTATGAGAGGCTCATTGAATGCGCTCAGTTTCAAGAAGAAATGCTCTGTTTCTTTGAACTGAGGCGGCGTGACGCAGATACGACAGTGGGGGTTAACGAGATCCGGGGCATTGAGCGGTTTGCCACAGGCCTCACACTGGTCACCCCGAGCTCCAGGCTTGCCACAGAGCGGGCATGTCCCCTCGACATACCGGTCGGGCAGAAAACGTTTGCATTTCGGACAGTATGCCTGAAGAGTGGTATCTTTGCAAATATAACCTTTATCCATTAATTTCAAAAATATGTCTTCTGTTACTCTGGCGTGGTTGCTGGTCTCTGTGTTTGTAAATAAGTCAAAAGATATTCCAAGGCGGCGCCATGTATCTAAAAATTCCTTGTGGTAAAAGTCCGCAATCTGCGCCGGCTCTTTGTTTTCCAGTTCAGCTTTCAAAGTAACCGGTGTGCCGTGCTCATCTGAGCCGGAGACCATGAGTACCTCGTTGCCCTTTATCCGGTGGTAGCGGGCGAAAATGTCGGCTGGCAAATAGCACCCAGCCACCTGACCCACATGTACCGAGCCATTAGCATAAGGCCAGGCAACGCATACCAGAATCCTTTCACTCATCCTGTACTTCTTCCGGCACTTCTTCTTTGTCTTCCGTGGTTTCTTCTATAGGTTCAACTGTCTCTATTACCTTTTCTGTGTTCTGGAAAAAGGTCAGGATATGCTCCCCCTTCTCTTGCCGCGTCTGCACATAACCCTTATCTCCGGCACACTTCACACAGTAACGCCGCGCTTCACCCTTTTCCTCATCCTCCACCCCATCGCTCTCTTTTACAATGATATAACGCTCTGCATAAGGCACGGTCTGCCCACATTCATCGCACTTTACTTTGCCCTGAGAAATTGTCCCAATACGCACCGGTGTCCTCCAAAGGTTAATTTGTATCTCACATAATACTATACACTATTACCCTCATTTTTGCTGAAGCCAGACACGATAAAGTTCTTTGCGTGATAAACCAGTCTGCATGGCTAGAATACTGATAGCTTCCTTGGCAGACTTTCCAGAACGGTGCAGTTCCCTCATCTGTAACTCAATGTCTGGTGTTTTTTTAAGTCCTGTTTTATCTGTAGCTCCACTAATAACCAGAGTAAATTCACCTCGTGGTTTGGTGAAATGTGAAAGCGCGTCACTGATAGTTCCTCGGAAAACCTCCTCATGTATTTTGGTCAGTTCGCGACAGACGGCGATACGGCGGTTACCGAGCTCGGTAAGCATGTCTCTCATCGCAGCCAGGAGGCGATGGGGTGCTTCATAAATGACAAGGGTGCTTTTCTCACCGGATATCTCTTTCAAAATACGGCGGCGTGCACTTGCTCGTGCCGGTAAAAAACCTAGGAAAAGAAAACGGTCGGTGGGCAGTCCAGAGACTGCTAGTGCTGTAGTTACCGCCGAGGCACCAGGTATAGTTATCACCGCAATTCCTTGCTTGATTGCGGCTGCAATCAATTCATAACCGGGATCGGAGATGCCCGGCATACCTGCCTCTGAAACCAGTGCGATGTCTCTGTTGGTGAGTTGTTCCACTATATAGGAAAGCTTCGTCAGTTTGTTGTGTTCATAATAACTGGTCATGGGTGTTTTGATTTTATATGCACTTAAGAGTCGGCGCGTTTTACGAGTATCTTCCGTAGCGATGAGTTTAACTTCCTTGAGAATACGGATAGCGCGCAGTGTAATATCTTCCAGATTACCAATTGGTGTCGCAATAACGTATAGAGTGGGCATTTTGATTTACCTCTAATGGTAGATTACTTGGGACAGGGACTGTTCCATTATAACGTGGGGGTTTCTTGACGGGCAACCATGCCTTTGATATAGTTATACTTTAATAAACAGTTACTGGTGAATTTTAAAAAGAAGGTAGGTTATGGCCGCACCAAAGTTTAAGCAGTTGAGACCATCATATGGATTTGATGAGGTCGCCATTGTTCCAGGTGATATTACCATTAATCCAGAACAGGTCAATATTGAACTGAATATTGGTGATATTACGCTGGGTATGCCCATTCTTGCTTCTGCAATGGATGCCGTAACCGATGTAAAATTTGCTGTCCTCATGAGTAAACTGGGAGGACTAGCAGTACTTCATCTGGAAGGTGTGCAAACCCGCTATGAAAAGCCTGCTGAAGTGCTGGCTGAAATTGCTCAGACTCCCAATGATAAAGTAACTGCTCTTATGCAGAAAGTTTATTCGGCGCCGATTAAAGAAAATCTAATCGGCGATAGAGTCAGAGCAATTAAAAAGGCAGGTGGAATCTGTGCCGCTGCGGCAATGCCCGCAAATACCAAGAAATTCGCGCCGCTCGTGGTTGAAGCGGGAGGTGATATTTTCGTCGTACAATCCACAGTTACCACCGCCCGTCATGTTTCAAAGAGCTACCGCGGATTAATCTTTTCCGAACTCTGCCAGGCAATTAAAATCCCCATCGTTGTCGGTAATTGTGTTAGTTATAATGCCTGTTATGAGTTAATGAAAACCGGTATCAAAGGAATTCTGGTAGGTGTAGGGCCTGGCGCTGCCTGTACCTCACGAGAAGTGCTTGGTGTAGGTGTTCCACAAATCACTGCGACCATTGATTGTGCCGCCGCGCGCGATGCCTATTTCAAGGAATCAGGACGCTATGTACCGATTATCACTGATGGGGGTTTCAAAAAGGGTGGTGACGTCTGCAAGGCGATTGTTGCTGGTGCCGACGGTGTAATGATTGGCTCAGTGTTTGCTCAAGCGAAGGAAGCCCCAGGACATGGTTATCATTGGGGAATGTCAACCCCGAATCCAGTCTTGCCACGCGGTACCCGTATCAAGGTGGGTACAACCGCATCACTGCGGCAGATTCTTATCGGTCCTACCTCATTAACAGATGGTACACAGAACTTTGTCGGAGCTATCAAGACAGCGATGGGTTTCTGTGGAGCTGCGACAATCCAGGAAATGCATAAAGCAGAAATGGTTATCGCGCCGTCTATTACTACTGAAGGTAAATCCTGGCAATTGATGGGACCAAGCGCTAGAGCTTAGTCATCATCATCGTCTTCGTCAGGCTCCTCTGGCTTTTCCGGTTTAGCAACCGCTTGGGGTAGAATTGGCGTCAATTTTTCGAGTTTTTTCAGAGAAGGGTACTGTAATCCATTAATCAACTTTCGTAGATTTTCCAGTACTGCAATATCTGAAGTTGATTTGATATCAATGATAACTCCACTCACTCTCGCTTCCCAGATAAGTTGTAGTTCGGTGGCTGTGACCGCAGGGGGAATGGGAACTAAGACCGGTTTTGTAAGCATCCCTGTAAAGCGTCGGCAGAGCATAAGTTTTTGCCAGGTAATGGGGCCATCACTTTCACTGTCTTCGCCTATCAATACGGCATCTAACGGCAGGTCGTTCACCGTTCGGAGCAGGACATCTGTCACGGATGAATTTATCTGCAGTACCTTACCAATTTTTTTATCCGAAGGCAAAATAGTACCACTTGCAGGTAGAATAGCAAAATCAGCGCCTGTCTCAATGGCCTTATCAACTTCCTCAAACGTACCATCAGTCAACCATGAACCATGTAAAATATCATTTTTTATGGTTTTCGTACCTGAAATAACGATAGCATCCGCTGCAGCAAGATTTTCAATTTGAGACTGCGGGTAATTATGCAGATGTGCAACCAGTTGAATCTTAGGTCTGGTATCCTCCGCATTTTTCAGGCGAAAACCCATAGGAGAAGGGGGTGGTTGAAATACTTGCTTCAGTCTATCAATGAATTTACTCATTAGTTTTTCACCTTTACAAATCGATACTGCTAACTTGATTGTAGGCAGAATTCCACTTAGAATTCAAGAAATGATATTTGCTTGCTTATCCTGGTACATCGTAAAATCAGAATACAACAACTCTCGGGAGGGAGCGGACAATGGCTGAGGAACTGGGTAAGATCGAGCTACCATCGTTAGATACATTCTCTGGCGAGCGTAAAATTTTTATTGTTCCACTTATATTTGCGAGTGCAGATGCGCCTGAAGAATTCCGGGAGAAATGTGAGCGATACTGGCGGCAGGTCAATGAACAGATTGCTCATCAGGAAGCAAAAGTGGGTAAAGTCAATCGTATCTTCCACGAGTCCATCGCCTTGGGTGGTGAAGACGGTCTAAAGGTCATGAAACAGTGGAATCAGCTGAGCTATGCCATTGTTAAACAGAAAGTGGAGGAGGGCGCCGTATTGGAGGCAACTGAACTTGCTGACCTGGCTGATGAATGCATGGATTGGGAACGGTGCTTGCTCATGGGATTCTTCAGTCAAAAGGTGGCGGAGACAGTGGCGGAGCACTACCGTGCCTCTGCGAAAGAACGGTTCGAACATATCAGCCGACGCATCAGTGAATCTTTACAAACAGGGGAAATAGCTCTTCTTTTTATCCGGGAGGGGCATAATATTCAGTTCCCATCAGATGTAGATGTTTTCAGTGTCGCGCCGCCGGCGCTTGATGAAATCCATCGCTGGCTGAGAGACCGCTCGCGAGCGCCAGATAAAGAAGAATCCAGCGAGTCGGAGCAGTCCCCAGACCAATAATACGTAACATTAAATTTTCTTCTCCCTTGAGGGGAGAAGATTAAGATGAGGGTGAAAGGGACTACCCTCGACCGTTCGTTTCAGTCAAGGCTGGTGAATTTTTCTGCGCCGCCTTCCTTTTCCTGTTACGCCACCAGAAGTAGAAACCAATACCACCACCGATAATCCAAACGGGACTGAAAATACCCAGCCAGATGAGGATATTCAATAGTACCTGCCCGAAAATGGACAGTCCGTTCCAGGCACTTTGTACCGTGTTCCCTGCATCCCAACCAGCAAGTACATTAATGTAGTTGTCCCTGGTGGTAGTAACAGTGTTACCACGGTCATCGGTTACTTTTAGACTGATGGTGTAATCCCCCGGAGACTTGTAGCTGTGAGCCGGTTCTGAATTGGTGCTTGTGGAACCATCGCCGAAGTCCCATTCGTAGCTAAATGGTGAAAAGCCACCGGAAATCTCGGCATAGAAATAAACCGACTCACGGGCTTGTACCACGGCTTTGTTTACTGAGATTTCAGCGTAAAGCTTTGCCTGCTGAAGGTTGATCTGTAATAGGGACATAGCAGACGTGCGCTCAAGATACTGGATAGAGCCTTTTGTCCGTTCGATCTCACTACGCGTTGCAGAAAGCTGGCTCTGGACTTTCAGGATACTTTCAACAGTGGTTGCTTGCTCCATTATTTTAAGTAGTTGCTGTTCTGTGGCTTCCAGATTTGAAAGTTTTGCTTGAAGATCGATGTACTGTTCGGTGACATCAGATGCGGATGTATTTTCAGAGTTAACCTCAATGGCGGTGTCACGGATTATCTTCAGTACATTATTATAAGAATCTGCCGGGACGCGGATACTGATTCTACCGTAAAGTGCATTACCAGAGCGCCATGTCGTGGAGTTCACGACAAAGCCCTGCATACTTTCTGCAAGTTGGGTGATATCATTGATGGCAGTTTGAACATCTTCAACAACAACATCTATACTGCCAGTACGGACTACCAAGCGATCCGTTGTGGAACTGGTTGTGTCAATGACAGTGGGTGGAGTTGGTTCTATTGCACCTTCATTTGGGGGTATTTCAAGGGTTATCTGAGGCGGTGGGGTCTGTACGATTGTTCCTGTTGAACCAGAATACGTTGGCTTGGAGCTATCGAGTCCTAAAGAATAGGAATTTAAGCTTTCCTCTTCTCTGGTTGACGTTTTAGAACAGGCAACCGTGGTCAACACTAAAGCTACAATAATTATGCCAATGATAATCTTTTTCATTTTTATTCTCCTCTTAGACCTGTCACAATACATAATATAACGTATGGTGAAGGTTTTAGTTAGGTTCAGTTGTTGACTAGCTGGAATTATCCGTATTGTAGACTCAAATCCAATAGGTGTCAATCAGCCTTGAGGATGAAAAGCGAGGTCAATTGTCCCCCATCAGAGGGATTCATATATTAAACCAATTGTGTCAGTTTTTGATCGATTTCATCGATGTAACCAATATCGGAGAGACCGTCCCAATAGATGATTCTCGATGTTTCACTGTTCTCTTTGAATGGCATTACTACATCCTGGTTCCCTGAATAAAGCGCGCCATAGACGACATGATTTTTCTCTTTAGTGTAGATCTGCATTACACCCTCAAGTTGAAGACTAGTCGGCATTTGTCCTGTCTCTTCCTGTAGCTCCCGCAAGATACACATATATGGTGTCTCTCCCGGTTCTATCTTACCGCCAGGTACTTCCCATCGGTTTTTATATCTGTCATGTACCAGTAGCGTATCGCCCTTGTATCTGAGAACAATCAATGAATGAGTAAAAGGTGCGAATTTCGCCATGTCCAATGATTCTTCCTGATGAATGGGAGTGAATTTTAACAGAACATCTCCACTTTTATTAGTGGTTATACTCATCTAGGTTTCATTTCCTTTAGCAGGCCAGTATATTACGGAGTTATTTGTTCTATGGATTCGTGCTGGAGTTTACCCCGTACACCGATACGGGATAGGAATGACATTTGAGGGTGTCTTAGTAGTTACTGCCTTTACTTCAGGTATTCCTCGATTTCTTTAACCAGTGTCTCGTGTTCAGTCTCTGACAGTGCCAGATTACCTTCCAGTTTTTGGATTGTGCGGTCAATTTCCGGTTTTTCCTGACGTAGTCGGGCAAGTCTTTCTTCCTGACGCATAATTTCAACGTCAATACGAGCAAAATTGAGGCGCAGATTGAGTCGGTTATCTAGAAATTCCATAATCTTCTTTTGCGCCGATGGGTCATCGTTGTCAACCAGATAAAAGGGCACTGGTACCCACAGAGTTGCTCCATGAAGACCTCGTTGTTGTGCTGCCCAAAGTAGGAAGGAATTCAAAGTCGGACGACCACCAGGTGGTGTTTCATATTCCATTTCGCGTGAAATCTGATAAGATTCCAGAGAATGCTTTATTTGGGGTGAGTTGAAAGTTGCCCAGAAATCGCGCGGTGCTGTATGAGCGCTCAAAGTAACCATTCCCCCGATTGTGTATAACTCTCTCGCATGGCAAGTTTCTAACGCAACATCGATAACAAGGTTGAAGAACTTGAACCATTCGTAACGGGGAATAGCGCTGTACAGGATAACGATATCCCGGTCGGGAAAAGCGTAAAAAGTGCCTTCCGGGAAGAGTACCACATCTTTCTCAATGGCTACTCCGCTCAGTGGGAAGAAATCCTCTGGATTAATCCTGCAAAATTCTTCGCCGTTAAGTTCGCGTTTCAGATATTCTGTCAATTTTTCACCTAACTGACCGGCATCTGATTCCCAGCATACTACCAGAACTGGATTATTGAATCTAGGTTGTGAAATATTTTGAACGAGTTCTGTCATGCTCTCTTATCATCGTCCTTCTTGAAAAAATCGTCTATATGATCCTTGAGCCACTGTCGGTCTTCCTCGGTGATTATTGGCTGCTGTCTTGAATCGGCGCTTTGTTTTCGCTGTTCCAACCTTTCTCGGATGTCTTGCGGGAACTGCTGATAAATATTGTTGATAACGGTTTCCATTTGCGTGATCATGTCATTCATAACATTTGGACTGATATTGAGCTCAAGTACCGCTGATAGGACATCAATTACAGCTAAAGATGCTTTTGGATAGGGGAAGGGTACTCGGGAGAGATAATCCGGGATTTCACCCATAAGGCATATACCCGGGAATTTCCGATTCTTGGCGGCGCCGATAAGTAATCCATTCAGTCCCGTGATACCGCCCTGACTACCACGTCCTTCCGCCTGACTCATCAGGATGGTGTTTGGATAGTTTTTAAGTTCGGTAAGTAGTGGTTTCTGGTTGGCTACTGCCCAGACCTTGGGTTTCAAAGTATGGTGTGTGATACTGATAGCGGCGCCGGAGGTATAAATAAGTCTGCAACCAAATTTCTCGGCTACATCCAGCACGATGTTCGCCATTTCGTAGGCACGGGGTCCCTCTGCATACATGCTTTCCCGTGTCGCGGGTTGTTCCTCACCGATAAAGAAAATAAGGTCTCGGTTCGTTAATCGTTTATAATAGAATTTACTGGTGGGAAATCCCATTTCCGTCAGAACACTACCGTGAATCACGGCTTTGTTGGGGTAAAAAAAGTCCCATGGTTCGATTTCGCCCAGTTCTTCTGCTTCCAATGTTTGACGGATGGTATCTGCGGTAATTAGACCTATGTTGCCAATTCCAGGCCATCCAATAATCATAATTGGGTGATTCAGGTCTGGCTCGCGGTTTAGAATCAAACTCATGGTTAAATACCTCTAACTACTAATTCTATATAGAAATGTTCAGCGAAACAAGTTTAGTATTTGTGATTTGGTGATATTGAGTTGGATTAGAAGCATTTCCAGTATGGTTTCAATTGCTTCTTTAATTCATCGATAATTTGCCATGTGTCTGGTAAACGGCTATCACCGAGGAGAACCCTGGGTACTCGCATTGGCTCATTTACCACCACATCCCAGTCTAAAAGCCCGGCAACCAGTGCCAGCCAGGCATAGGGTAAAATCTCACGATTGTAGCCGGAAGCAATAAGGTCAATTTCTTTCCTATCACAGACCTCAGCCATTTTCCTTGTCTTTTCACCAATCATACGGAATCCGGCAACTGTTAATCCCAGGCTGGTCAATTCATCACCAAAATGCGGATCAGAACCTCCATTACGGACGATAATCTGCGGTTGAAATTCTGCGGTCAGAGGTTCAATAATTTCTTCGAATACAATTTTATATGAATCATTGCCAGCATTGGGTGGTAAAGGAATATTTACTGTTTTACCAATACCTTCTCCTGATCCAATTTCATGGACGAAACCTGTGCCGGGATAGAGGGTGTAAGGGTCCTGGTGAATATCGATGAAAAGTACACGTGGGTCTGAATAAAAATACTCTGCTGTCCCATTACCCGCGTGGGCATCCGTATCCAGAATCAGGACACGCTTGAGGTTATATTTTTCAATAAGGTAAGTTCCGGTAAAAGCAACATCGTTATAAATACAGAAACCTTCTCCAAAATTCCGTTTGGCGTGATGCAGACCACCACCTAATGAAATTACCTTCTGCTCTTCACCGGACTGTACTAAATCAGCAGCGAGTTTTGCTTGACCGATGACCATTCTGGCGGCTTCCTCCAGTTTGCCCGGACGTCCCCGTGGTAAATTATCCATATTATGGTACTGAAAGAAAGTATCTTCATCCCTAACCTCTCCCTTATATGCCGCTTGATAGTATTTCCTCGTGAACGCGATGTAATCAGGGTCGCAGATGCGTTGTAAGTCTTCATCGGTCGCCGGCTCTGCCATTAGAAAACGGTACTTGTTATCCGGCTTCACATGCTCTGCAAGAAATTTCGGGAATATCTGATAGCGGTCACCACGGAAGGGATGTCCCGGTCCGAAATCGTATTCCTTCAGGTCTTCGCGGTATAGCATTGTAACAGTCATTATTACTTCCCTTGTGTGTATTGTAAGTCATTCGGAATGGAGTTTCAAAGGAAGTAAGTTGTGTGAGTAAAAAATTGATTAGTCACGAGAGGTATCGAATTCAGCTGGGTCGTTATCGCATCGTATACTCCATTCAAGATAATGAACGTACTGTCTGGATAGTAAAAGTCAGCCATCGTAAAGATGTTTATCGCCGGAGCTAAGCATGGTTAGTAGGTAGAGTGTGGTGGGCGGTACTGGACAATACGCAGAACCTTTTGTCTGTCCTTTAGTATACTATAGTCGGTTCGAATCCCGGCTGGAGTATCAAGCAGCAATTCGGTCCCACGACTTTGTTTGCCAGGCATTCTTCATAGTATTCCCTTGGGTATTGGCTTCGATTACTTACAAGAAGGTCTTCTTATAACGAGGTTTTGGGGAGGGTCAACAGGATAAATTCCAGTGAAGCAGCCCATGCATAGGCTAGAATCTGGTAAACCTGAAGATCTGACCATACCCTCAATACTAAGATATCCCAATGAATCGACACATAGCTGTTTTCTTATCTCATCTATAGTATTATTTGCAGCAATAAGGTCCGCTTGAGTGGGAATATCAATACCTAAAAAACAGGGATACCTAACCGGAGGAGAACCTACCAATAGATGAACTTCATTTACTCCCATCTTTCTCAACATTCTTGCAACTTCTGGACAGACGTTTCCACGGAATATTGAATCCTCGGTAATGATTATAATTTTGTTGGTAACAAGCTCCCTTAAGATATAAAATTTGGATTCTTGAAGGGATTTTCTATTGATTTCGCGGGGCATCAAGAATGTCCTTCTTGCATAATACCTGTTCCTTGATATCGCTCTCCTGACAGGGATCCCGAGAGCTTGAGAGACTCCATAATTATAGATTGTCCCGGATTCTGGAACAGAAGAAACAAGGTCAGCACCTTTAATAGGATGTTCTAACGCAACTGCGTGTCCGGCGTTTTCACGATACCAATAGACCCGCTGACCGCCTATGGAACTGTCTGGACGGGCGAAATAAATCATCTCGAAAATACAAAGTTTGAGTTGTGGTGATTTGGCCCAAATAAGAGCCCTCTCTATTCCATGCTGGCTCAAGACTATTAGTTCTCCTGGCCTTAATTCACGGATAAAGCTGCCGCCTAACGTATGAAAGGCACAGTCTTCGGAGGCAATGACATAATGTGAATTGCTAATCCTCCCTAAGCAGAGGGGTCTGATGCCATGTTCGTCTCTGACCCCAATAACTTTATCTTTATAAAGTATTACTAGCGAGAAAGCTCCCTGGAGTCTTGGCAGGATAGTGATGAGCGCTTCCAAAAAATCAGTCTTGTTTGAAGCCGATAAAAGTGCAACGATGACTTCAGTATCCGAGACTCTGGAGTGGAAATGATAGCCTGAATCTTCGGCCTCCTTCCTTAAAGGTTCCAAATTGATGAGATTGCCATTATGCGCAAGAGCGAACTTTTCCCCATGAAAGTCACCTAAAAGAGGCTGGAAGGATTTTGTTTGCTTTTCCTCCCCATTTAATCCAATAGTGGAATATAAAGTATGCCCTATTCCCAAATTCCCCGGTAATATTTCAATAGGAGATTGTTCATGTTCATCTTCAGAGAAAGCTTCGGTTACTAAACCACGCCTGACGTAATGGTATATATCTTTGCCGTCTGAAGTTGCGATACCGAATGCCTGTTCTCCCCGATGTTGAAGATCGTACAGACCAATCGTAATTCGGGATACAACAGAGTCATCACCCACAATTCCTATTATTCCGCACATACTTTCACCTTCCTTGTTAAAATCGAAGCATTAAGCGCGTGCAGTTATCTGGTGGCATATCACAACACTGTGTATAAACTAACGGCTTCTCCCTCTTTACATCTGTATCATACAATAGAAATCAACCGTTAGTATATCATGCTACAAATTGCTGATATTTTGGATTTAACCAAAACTACCATAAAAAGGATACATGGACAGTTCCCAGACTTCTGTTTGATAAGAAGTTGGCAATAACAACGACACAACAATTACTCGGTGCCCTTTTATGCTTGAACAAACATATGTAGCGGTCGAACATTGATATGAATGCGTTAGTTAATATAGTATAGCATTATCTCAGTTTTACCAGGATGTGAAGGTCGATAATCCCGGAAGTTGATGGGGGAAAAGTAGAACCGCTTCAGTAATGGACTTGAACCGACATCAGGCTCAAAATGGAAAGAAACTTCGGGACACGAGAAATAATATGAATCGGTTTCGCGGCTGTTTGATAAATGGTGGGCGGTACTGGATTCGAACTAGCCTATTGTAGTAAAGAGGGTATTTAGTGCCATTTAAACACAGTTACTCTGCATCCGTTCTGAATTTTAAAATCGCAATCGTTGCGAAGACAATGCCAAATATTAGTAGCGCTAGCATCTCAGGTATTATCGCATTGAAATTGGCTGCCACTGCCATCCTGTTCCTTTCCGTATAATATGACCTAAACCAGGAAATGGAAAGTGAAAGGCAAGCATCAAAGCTTTATCAGTTACAGCCCTGTTCAATAAATAGTGCCTTGTTTTTATAATTTGTTCAGGCGCTACTTCGTGGGCTGCATGCCATTCCGGATACCCGATATGGATGGGATGAAGAAATGCATCGGATACACACAACAATTGTTCTGCATTTGAGGAGATACCTACAGCCATGTGTCCAAATGTATGTCCGGGTGCCGCGATTGCACTAATGCCGGGTACGATTTCAGCTTCATGATCCAATAGGTCCAATTGATGTCGAATAGGAAGAAGTTTCTTGCGTGTATCTGCAAGTTCTGATTTATCATAAAGTTTCTCAGCCTGTTCTGAAGTCCAGAAAGTCCACTCTTCTTTCCACATCACATAGCGGGCTTTGGGGAAAGCCGGTTTGCCTTGAGCATCGGTGTTGCCGCCGACGTGGTCCTCATGACCATGGGTTAGGATAACCGTATCTATGTCACCAGTTTCGATACCAACAGCCTGCAAATTTAGAACAAGCCTTCCCGTGCTTGGGGTAAGACCATCCGCACCCGTGTCCACTAATACCTTGTGCTTGTCCGTATTGACCATCAGGCAAGTATATGGGGTTGTAAACTCCATCCACTGCTCTGGTTGAATGTTGTGATTGCTAAGAGTTTGATTGAGTAGTTCTTTCGGTGCGTTGGCGAAAAGGAAAGCAGCAGGCGGCGGGATAAGTGGTGGAGCATATGTAAAATTACCATCGTTGATAGCCATGCATTCAAAATCACCCACTTTGAAATGATAGACTTCAGTGTCCATGACAGTCCTCCTTTTTGATAGAGCACAAATCTTGCTGCTATATAGCATAAGATGAACTGGAGGAGAGCTAGCTAATAAAATTAAGGTTGCACACTACTTCTATTCTGCCTCGGTTCGGAATTTTAGAATCGCGATTGTACCGAAAACAATCCCGAAGGCAATTAACGCCAGAATCTCCGGTATTACTGCATTGAAATCGGTCGCCACTGCCATCCTGTTCCCCTCTTGACTACATGGCCGATGCCTGGAAATGGAAAGTGAGAGGCAAGCATCAAAGTTTTTTCATTTACAGCTTTATTCAATAAAAGATGTCTTGTCTTTATAAGCTGCTCTGGTACCATGTCAAAGGTTGTATGCCACTCTGGATGCTCAATATGAATGAGATGGATAAAAGCGTCAGATACACAGAGCAGTTCCTCTCCATTTGACGAGATGTCCACAGCCATATGTCCAGGGGTATGTCCTGGTGCCGCAACTGCTCGAATACCGGGCACGATTTCTACTTCATGGTCAATTAAATCCATTTGATGTTGAATAGGAAGAAGGTTCTTGCGTATGAATGCAAGTTCGGGATTTGCATAAAATTTTTCAGCCTTTTCTGAAGTCCAGAAAGTCCATTCTTCCTTCCACATCACATAGCGGGCTTTGGGGAAAGCTGGTTTGCCCTGAGCATCGATGTTCCCGCCGACGTGGTCCTCATGACCGTGGGTTAGGATTACTGTGTCTATGTCGCTATTCTCAATTCCCACAGTTTGCAGGTTTTGCAGAAGTTTTCCCGTATTTGGGGTAAAACTACCTGCACCCGTATCTACTAGCACCTTATGCCTGCCTGTATTGACCATCACGCAGATGAATGGATCATTAAATGCCAACCACTGGGCTGGTTGTATATGGTGTTCTCTAAGCACCTGGTCAAGTAGTCCTTTCGGCGCGTTAGCGAAAAAAATAGCCGCAGGTGGTTTGATGAGTAGACCATCGCTGACGACCATGCATTCAAAATCACCCACCTTGAAATGATAGACCTCGGTGTCCATAATGGTCCCCCTTTTTGTGGAATAACCTCACTGAAATATGGCACATGAGAAATGGAGGAGAGCTAATAGATAAAACCAATATCACGTACTATTATTCTGCATCCGTTCTGAATTTGAGAATCGCAATCGTTCCGAAAACAACCGCGAAGGCAATTAGCGCTAGCATCTCCGGTATCACCGCATTGAAATCAGCGCCAAAGACCAGCAGTTTGTTGAAACCGGTAGTCGCCCATGCGTGAGGCGTGATTTTTGCAATATTCTGCATCCAGTGTGGAGTAATGAAAAGAGGCCACCAGCAGCCGCCCAGCGGTGCCATGATAAGTGATGCCAGCACGCCGATGGATGAAGCACTACGCTCCGTTTTAACAAAGGTTGATAGCATTACTCCGAAGGCGGAAGCCATCAGCATCATTAGCGCTGAAATAATAAAAACAGCTGCCGGTGCAATACCCAGGTCTATCTTGAAAATCAGAATACCCATTCCCCAGAAGATGATTATTTGAACCAAGCCTTTGATAACAGTACCTGTGTAAATTCCCCCGAGTATAGCACTCCGACTTGCCGACGTGGACAATAACCTTTCCATGGTGTGGTTCAAACGTTCTCTCGTAATTAGTTGTGCCGCAAATGAAGCCGTCATGAAGACGAACATTACCAGATAACCGGGGATGACGAAATTGGAAGGATTTATCGCTTCTACATCACCTACTTTTTCAGTGGTGAAGGATATCATTTGAGTTCCCGAGGTACTAACTGCTTGCCCAAACAACAATGCCCGGATAGATTGTGCCAGGTCGCCAGACGCTCCCGGTGATACTAATTCTTTTTCTACCAGCAGACCCATAACTGTATTATTCACCACCTGCTGAGTGCCCACTGTGGAAGCGATACTCTGCGCCATTCCTTCAAGCGCTGCTGTTGCCTGAGGATTAGATGGATTATAAATCACTTCCAATTCGGTACCATATCCCATCAACACTGCTTCGGAGAAATTTTCCGGAAAAGTAATAAAACCGTCAATTTTTTTATCCGCAACATCTTTCTTCGCTTGTTCGTAATCCTTGAGCCAGATGATCTGAGGTTCACCAGGTTTGAGAGCAGATTCGTCTTTTGTTTCCAGCGCGGAAATAATCTGATAACTGATGCCGCTCGGTGGTTCGCGAGTAGCCAGGTTTAATTGCAGTCTACTATCCTCACTCCCGACCCCTTTCAAAATAAAATTGAACAGGATGATGAACAGAAATGGGAATAAAATGGAAAAGAAGAATGCGCCGCGGTCGGAGACAAAAATTTTCATGTCTTTGACCGTCAGAAACCAGATATTTCGTAGTTGTTTCATTTTATTTACCCTGCGGGAGAGCTTTAAATAGTAAACGACTCACCATGAGTCCGACAATACATACTCCGGCTATGATGACTATTTCCAGCCAGACATCGGTAATTGTACCTCTATCGCTGATTATTATTTTTAGGGCATCGTTGGCATACGTATTCACAGAAATTTTACTTAAATAATATAAAAACGTGTCTTTTTGAATGGTGAAGAATGTGCCGCCGAGCATAGTCATACTCAGTGTGACTGTGACACCGACCCAGGTTGCTGTATCTTGAGTTCTGGCAACAGAGGCAATGACCAACCCAATGGCGCTACCAGCCATTGCGAAAACAAAAGCGATTAAAAGACAGGTAAGGAAAGAGAGTGGTGTGAAAATCTGGAAGACGGCATAGGAAAGCGCCAGGAGAATGAAGGTCTGGATGAAGCCGCGGGATACACTTGCCAGAAACTTACCGAAGAACAGTTCACCGACAGTAAGACGTGTGGTCAACAAACGTTCCAGTGTTCCGATACGCCGTTCCTCGACAATGGCAGCCGCACCTAGGCTGATGGCGAAGAGGACATACATCGTGATGATACCGGGCAGGAATTCATTTACCATATTGGGTTCACTGCCCACTGCCACTTCTTTGACACCGACAAGTGGGTATATGCGTTCCCGTTCCAGAAATTGCCAGGTAGTGGTGGTTATTCTCTGAGGCGATACATCTTTCCCTGCAAGAGCTTGCTCTACCTGTCCCCGTACCTGAAAGTCTTGATTGAGTTCACTCACGATACCGCGGATAATGCTTGCGACTATCTGCCCTTCCTGTCCGCCATTACCTCTCTGCATGAAAGTAAGTTCGACAGGTTGTCCGGTGCGCAATTTATCCGAGAAGTCCGCAGGAATAAGAAACACCATATTGATATCGGAGTGTTCCAGTTTGCGTTCCGCATCCGCAAGGGGAAGTAGTTCGATATCCAGGTTCTCTTCTGCCTCGATATCCTCCACTAATTGTTTTGCATAAACACCGTTGGTATCTTCATTAACAATGTATGCGGTGCCATGGAAAAGTCCTTGCCCACCAAAAGCGAAATAAATCAGGGCAAAAGTGACAACAGGCAGGAGTAAGCTGAAAGCAAGGTCGCCTTTGTCTTGCAGGTATGTTTTTACTTCGCGCAGGGCGATTATCAGGGCTCTTCTCATGTTTTATCTAGTCGCGCAGGAGGCGCCCGGTGAGTTTCAGGAACACATCTTCCAACGTAATTTTCTCAGGATCACCAAGTTGTGATTTGAGAGCATGGGGTGTATCCATCGCAATTATTTTTCCACCATCCATAATAGCGACACGGTCGCAAAGACGGTCAGCCTCTTCCATGTAGTGAGTGGTATAGAGAACGGTCATGCCATTCTTCCGCAAATCCTGAATGGTCTCGAAGATTTTATTACGTGATTGCGGGTCGATGCCGACAGTGGGTTCGTCCAGGAAAAGCAATTTCGGATGTCCCATCAGGGCAATCGCCAGGTTCACGCGGCGTTTCATGCCACCGGAATACTTTGAGACCTTACCCTTCGCCCGTTGTTCCAGTCCCATCAACGCGAGGTTAGCCATGGCTTGGGCTTTAGTTTCCTTCCCATTCATTCCTACCAACCTACCGAAGAAGGTCAGGTTGTCCAAAGCTGTAAGCTCTTCGTATAACGCCAGTTCCTGTGGACAGACTCCAATGATACTTCGGACTTTGTCTGATTGCTGGCCGGTTGAGAAACCGCCGATGGTTACTTCACCGACATCTGGCTCCAGAACGGTCGAGAGGATGCGGATAGTGGTTGTTTTACCGGCGCCGTTTGGTCCCAGTAGACCGAAGATTTCATTTTTCCCAATGGCAAAAGAGACACCATCGACAGCTTTGTGATCATTGAAGCTCTTGTGAAGATCCTTGGCTACCAAAAATGCTTCAGCCATAGCTTTATCTCCAGTATTTATCACACTGGCATTGACTATAACAGGAAATCGTCCGTATGTAAATCATACTATTTAAGGGAAACAGTCGAGTTTGTCTCATTTTGTGGTTCTCCTCGGTTTTGGTTGCTGTTATTATCGGCAAGCTGTAATCTAGTTGTGACATGGTAGATGTTCTAGAAGAGGAAGGGCGAATGCCCTTCCTCTTGAGATTGTGCAACTGGCACATAGGTAACACTTTAGTACAGGGACATAGGTTACACTTTTAGTATGATGTTATCTTAAGTCTCCTCTCGTCTATGAGACCCAATGGATAATAACCAAAGCCCACTTCC